>Ga0078972_1004049_pt1 | contig 41702 bp, 39 predicted proteins | sample YelNatPaOPGAMG01_FD_67568 | JGI IMG/M metagenome (GOLD analysis project Ga0078972, IMG submission 67568) | Hot spring thermophilic microbial communities from Obsidian Pool, Yellowstone National Park, USA - OP-RAMG-01 (SPADES assembly) (version 2) | ecosystem: Environmental > Aquatic > Thermal...
CTAGAGAAACCAGGTGGCACGTCTTCTTTCAACGTCCTTTCCTCGACTTTCCTAGCTATCTCAGCTACAATAGAAGGTGGAACATCCGCTTTCAGTAGTTCTCTTTCCAGCTCTCTAAGTATCTTTCTGATTGAAGCCCTGTCTATTACAGCCTCGCGCTTGACCAGCGCTACAACCCTCAGCAGACCCTTCCGCAACTCTTCCATGGATAGGCAAGGTAGTGGAAGAAACCGCTTAAAAGGTTCCCGCGCGCTACGGGACCGGGAGGCTTACGTGCGCGATGATGACAACAGCGATCAAGCCTATGGCTAGCAACACGACGGCTTCAGGCCGTATTTTAATGCCCCCTATTTCCTCTTCGAAGTATGTTATAAGCCCCGCTGCTGTGGTAGGAGCCGTCTGCCTTTTCTTCCCGCTCTTCTTCGCCATACCCGCTCGTACCGCATTGCCGCTCGCCATTATAAATTTTTCAGCATAGAACCCGAGCGCGCGCTACCCGCCCTCGTTCACGGATCCCTCCACCTCCTCCACCAGTAGCTTCGCGGAGCTCTTCGGAGGCTCGATCGAACTGAGACCCCACGGATCGTCGATTATCAGCGTAAACCGTCCACCTTTCTCAACAATCTTCTCAAGCCTTTCCGCGAAACCTTTAGCTCCCCCTTCAAGCACCTCTATGGATAAAGCCGCATCCTGAATCATCCGCAGGACCCCCTCTACATTCGTGACCACAGTGGAGGCAGCAGCACCCGGAGTCACGGAAACACCCAGCTCGGGTATCTCCACCGTCGCGGCCGCGCTGCGGATTACCCGCGCGTTTAGATCCTCGAGCGAATCCACCGCATAGTAAATGCGAATGCGCTTCTTAACCTTACACGGCACCACGTCGGTGCGCTTGTAACCGCATACTTTGCAGACAACAGAGACCAGAACAGCCTTGCCAACTTTGGGTAGCTCGTACAAGCTCTCCCTAACGATAGCTTCCGACCCGCAGATTGGACACTCTACACGAAACTCCCCGCTGCTTTCAGCGTAAACCGAGATCTTCTCTCCGCTACACGAGGAGTCTCTTTCAGCCTCTCGACCGCTCATACGGTCCGCTACCATACGATTCTCCCGTTAAAAGCATCGCCACGCAAAGTCCTACCACTTTCCTTTAATAGCAAAAGGATTTAAGGGCCTCTTCGCGAGGCATCCGCGATGAAGGTAACTGTAAGCCTAATCAAGGCCGACATCGGCGGCTGGGTTGGCCACAGCACCGTTCACCCAAAGCTGATAGAGCTCGCGCAGAAAAAGCTCCAGCAGGCAAAGGAGTCGGGGCTAATCATCGACTACTACGTGTTCCACGTCGGCGATGACCTGCAACTTCTCATGACACACACCAAGGGCGATAACAACCCGGAGATCCACAAGCTGGCTTGGGATACGTTCGTTGAAGCGACAGAGAAGGTGAGCAAGCCCTTGAAGTTATACGGCGCCGGACAGGACCTGCTCAAGGATACGTTCAGCGGCAACGTCAAGGGAATGGGGCCGGGAGTTGCTGAGATGACGTTTGAAGAGAGGAGGAGCGAACCTATAATCGCCTTTGCTGCGGACAAAACCGAGCCTGGCGCCTGGAACATGCCACTCTACAAGATGTTCGCCGACCCGTTTAACACAGCCGGTCTCGTGATCGACCCCAGCATGCACGACGGCTTCGTCTTCGAGGTGTACGACGTCATCGAGCACAAGTACGTCCACTTTAACGCGCCTGAAGAGATTTACGACATGCTGGCGCTGATAGGCACACCTGGCAGGTACGTGATTAGGAAGGTGTTTAGGAAGAGCGATCGTGAGATCGCGGCTTCGGCCAGCGTTACCAGGCTCAGCTTGATCGCTGGAAAATACGTTGGGAAAGACGACCCCGTGCTCCTCGTGAGAGCTCAGCACGGCTTCCCCGCGGTTGGTGAGATCCTGGAGGCCTTCGCGTTCCCGCACATAGTTGCAGGCTGGATGAGGGGTAGCCACCACGGCCCACTCATGCCGGTTGCCTTAAAGAACGCTAAGTGCACGAGGTTCGACGGTCCGCCGAGGGTTATAGCGCTCGGCTTCCAGCTGCACGACGGCTACCTGGAAGGCCCCAACGACCTCTTCGACGATCCAGCTTTCGACTACACCAGGAACATGGCCCAGTTAATAGCCGACTACCTGCGCAGGCATGGGCCGTTCATGCCGCACAGACTAGGTCCCGAAGAGATGGAGTACACGACTCTGCCCGCAGTCCTCGAGAAGCTGAGGAACAGGTTCAAGCCCGGCGAAGAGTAAAGCACTCGCAAACCCGCTTTTCTTTTTTACATCAACCATTTGAACTCTAAGTACCCAGTTTTTCCGCTGTGATCTACATAGGCAACTACAAACTTTTTTCTTACAGAGTGCGAAAGCCTTCCAGCCCTCACGATTTCGATCGGGTCGAGCTTGCTGTCGTAGGGCAGCACGTGAACGAGAAATGGTGCGTGTTCAAGGCCAGGTCCAAGCCTGTACACTACAAATGTAGCGCCGAACTTCATCCCTGATTTTACGATCAAACCCTTTTCTCGGAGATCCCGGTAGACGGCGTACACTTCGTCGAAATTCTCGTATGTTTCGCGCCCCAGCTGCCTGAGCGTTTCGGAGCCCACCTTGGCTCCGCCCGCGTCCTCCACTTCGAGCTTGCCTTTCTCCACCAGGTAGAGCGCTTCGAGCAGCGAGAGCTCCAGCTCCCTTTCCACATTCGGCGTTTTCGGTTTGCTGATCGTGTAGAACTTGCCGTAGAACCCTTCGTTGAAGTAGAGGTCCCTAGCTCGCAGCCTATCGAAAACTACAACCTTCTTACCGACTAGCACTCCCCTAGCGGGGCCCTCCAAGCCTTCGCCACTCATAACTTGTGCATCATCGCTGCCTGCTTTTTATTTGTTTTAGGCGCTACAACAGCGCGTTACAACAGACGGTTTTACAGAGGCGCACTCGGCTTACCGCTTCAATAGGTTCTGCGTGTAGGTGAGGAGGCATGCTGAAGTTGAAGCTCGGCAAGTTCCGGGGAACCGTCAAGGTATTCCAGGGTCACATTACTGTGCTCGGCCGCTCGGGTTCCGGGAAAACGAACACGGCTAAGGTTCTGCTGGAAGAACTAACCAAAAAGAGAATCTTCGCGTTAGTCTTGGATTGGGCGGGCGAGTACTCTGTCAAGGGATTCAAACGGTTGATTCCCGGCGACAACTTCTCGATCTCAGTGTTCACGCCTAGCGATGCGGAAGACCCCGAGCGCGTGGATGTTATCGTCGATCTATTCGACGCGACCTTCCACCTGACTCAACCGCAACTGTACATGCTAAGGCTCGCTGTGAAGCGCGCCGTATCCTCGAACGCGAGGAGCATCTCCGACCTCCTAGAAGCGCTTGAAGAGGTTCCGATTCGCTCGTACTACGACAATGAAGTTAAAGCCGCTCTCGTAAGGAGACTTGCCCCGCTTGCAGAGGGGAGGGTTTCGCGGGCGCTAGAGGGCGGAGTAGGTGGAAGCGATTTCCTATCCTTTAGCTCGGTAGTCGACTTGAGCTTTTTCAAGAGCGTTTACGCTAAGCGTCTCTTCGCTCTTTTGCTTCTGAAGAGGCTCTACGACGTAGCGTTAACGAGAGGGTCCCAAGACCGCATAGTGCACGCGACGCTAATTGAGGAAGCCTGGAATGTAGTACCTTACCGACGCCTTGATGCCGAACCAACCGTGGGCGAACGGCTATTCGCTGAGCTACGTAAGTACGGAGAGTGCATGGTAGCGATTGCGCAAAACCCGAGCGAGGTAGCCTGGAGTATAGTAAACAACTCTGAGATTATAATCGTACACAGCATGTTACCACGAGAATACGACACGCTCGGGCTTCCAGACCTCCGCAACGTTGTGCTTGAAAGAGGCGAGGCGATCGTCATAGAGCGCGGGCGAGCGCGCTACTTGAGGGTTCGGCGAGCCAGCTGACTGGGGTGCTTGAGGCTCGCGTAGCAATAAGCTTTATTACCATAAGCTTGGCGGAGCGCACGGGGTTGACTTTGAGCGCGCGCGAGCGCAGGTTACGTGTCAGGAGGAGAGACGAGGTCCCTCGAGGTCAGGCTCGTATGAACCCTAAAGCCATGGAGTACCTGGGAATAAAGGATAAGGTGGAGATAGTGGTTGGCGGCAAGAAACGGTACGTTTTCCGAGCGCTAGCTCTAGATTCTGTGCCTGAGAACGAGATTTGGTGCAACACCGACGAGCTGAAAGAGCTGGGGGTGGCTGATAACACGATAGCAGCTGCGAGAGCACCTCTAGCAACGGTGGGCGCTCTATGAGCATCGAGCTAGCCTCGGGGAGAGCGACAGCCTCGGCTGACGAGAAGCTAATGGATAATCTGCGGAGCGAGCTCTTGATAGCGAAAGAGATGTTGAAAAGCATCGCAAACTCCCTTACAGCTCTCGGAGGGCGAGAGAGCTTGTTGCTGAAGAAGTATGTAGAAGAGGTTTCGGATTCGAAGAAGAGAGTCGAATTAATGCAGCGAGATTTCCTAACATACTTTTCTAAAGTTGCACCATCTCTTTACAATAGAGAAGAATGGATAGGGATGTTTTCCAAAATTTCTGGAATAATAGATAAAATCAGCGGAGTGGCTTACAGGACTGAGTACCTGTCTATGAAATCGTGGAACGTCCCGGCCGATATTCGCGGAAAGTTGATGGAGATGGTCGAGCTGCTCACATCGATGCTCGACGAATACATCGCTATGATGAACTATGCCCTTGTGAACACCAGCAAGGCGCTGGAATCCCGCAGTAAGATAGCGGCAGCAGAGGCCGAAATGGACTCTAAGTACAGAGCAGCTACCTTTGCGGTGCTAGAAGCCCCTTCGCTTGGTCTTCTCGCGCTTCTTCTGCACGATATAGCTGAAATGCTCGAGGACGTAGCCGATCTCCTGAATTCCGCGTCCGACGACCTGTATCTGATAACTCTGTCAACCTCGAGTTAGCGCGCTTCACACCGACACTCAGCGGAGCCATCGAGCCCGGGCGGAAGCGAGAAAGGAGAAAGCCCGATAACCCCGAGCCCAAAAGTAACGGTGTGCGCGGAACGCGCGCTAACCGAAGAAATCTAGCAGCGTGCTTTGAGGGCTTTCAAGCAGCTGGTTCTCCTTAACCCCAAAGTATTCCAGTATCCGCATAGCTGCCGGTATCACCTGCTTCTTTATGTAATACTCCACATCTAACTCGCTGGGGTCTTTCAACAGAATGTACGGTAGAGCCTTGTCGGCCAGCTTCCCACCTCCTTTTACAACAACGAAACCTACCTTTCCACCCTTCAGTACCTTGTAGCCGGCTTCCATCAACCTCTTAGCAGCTGCAACGTGCGCGGCCTCAACCTCGTACTCCTCCAACGACTTGCTAAGAGTTTTCCATATAACCAGTTTGCTGAGCGGCACTTTCCCTGCTTTCAGGTCCTGAATAACTTCTCTGACGTAGTTCACCGCTTTAGCGGTGTCCCCCTCCTTGAGGATAATCTCGATGACCTTCTCCTGCACGTCTTTCGCTATCTCAGCCCAATCCCCTCTCACAGCTTCTAGACCCACAACGTCGATACGACCGTCCTCGAGCAAACCGCAGTAGCGCTTCTTAGCCTCTGTGAAGAAAACTTTAACATAAACTTTATCTATCTTTATATCTAAGTTCAAGTTTTCGTTAACTATCTTCACGAGCTTCTCGACCTTCTCCGGTTCGTACCTGACGAATATGCTGTCTGTATCACCGTATATGACGGTGAGCCCCAGCTTCCTAGCCAGCGATATGGTTTCGGATATTGTCTTCCTACCCCACGCAGTCGTTGCTTCAGCGACCTCGCGCTTGTACCACCTCGCTCCCACCCAGCCGCAGTAACCGTAAGTGGCGTTAGCTACGACTTTAAGGGCCCTCTGTCTCTCCTCGAGCAGCTTGTACTCAGGGCTTGCGGGGTCTAAACCCTTCATCTTCTCCCTAACCTGCTTCCGCGCTTCCAAGAGCCGCTCCAGCACCTTCCTGTAGAAGCCGGGCGGCGACTTCCGGAAAGCGTGACCGACCTCCGGCGCTACGTTAACCTCCGACTTGTCTACCGTTTCGCCGGGAGGAACATAGGTATCTGGTGAAATGTTGTACTTTATCATAAGGTTCGGGTACATCGAAGTGAAATCGAGCACAGCCACGTTTTTGTGAACGCCGGGCGAGGGTTTGAGCACGATAGCCCCTTTGTAGGGCTCGTAGGGTCGTTCCACCCTGTTAGGCATCAGCTCGTTAAACTCGTACGCCGCTCTCATCAAGTGCCATTCAACCCTATACCCGACCGAGGCTGCACCTACCTGGTCCAGCGTTAGCCCAACGATGTTGGAGAGCTGCATAGCGAAAGGTAAGAACTTTTCAGCCAACCCGTATGTGCTCTCGACATCGTCGAGCGCGTACCTGATGAGGTCTTGGCGCTTAGCGGGATCGTCCCAGTACTCGTGCACGCGCGAGGCGTCGATGAGGACCCTCTCGCTCTTCTTCTTAACGCCTAAGTAGTCGGCTATGTTGTCCAGCGTCTTCACCTTGACTTCATATACCTCCTCCGCGAAGTCGTAGAGGTCTATGTTCGCCCGTCCCACGATAGAATAGTGTCCGTAAACGCTGGGTGTAGGCCCTCCACCCCCCCTGGACACGTCCAGCTTCACACCGTGCAGAGCAGCTCGCTCGACGAGGTACGGCCAATCGAAGTGGTTGCTGTTGTATCCCACCACCACGTCAGGGTCAAAGGCTACGAGGTCTTCAACGAAGCGGGCGATGAGGAGCTTATCGTTCCTCCCATCGGCCGTGAATGCTTTCGCCTCGTCGCCCCCCCGTTTAACAGCGATCACTACTACTGGATCCCTCTCAGGGTTTGGCTCGCCGAAGGGGTTGTAGCACTCGATGTCGAAGGCGTAGACCTTCAGCTCAGGTGGGCTATCGGGACCGAGGTAGCTGGGGGTTTCGCTGGCCAAGTACACGCGGTCGATCCTCCATCCACGCTCGTTGGGAACCTCCTCGCCATGGACTTCGTGCCAACCGCTCGGGTATATCCCGTTGTCGATCATGTACCGCATGTAGAACCTAATATCGGCCTCCAGAACCTCCCTAACGCCTTCGAGTTTAGCTACGGCTTCCCGCAGCTGGGGGACCGTCCTCGGCGAAAGTAGAGTCACTTTAACAGCCTTGACCGGCTTACCGAAGTACTTCCTGTCCACCACTTCAACGTTAAGCACACCGAACTTCCCGCCTAAGCTCTGAATCCTCCTGGCAACGCTGTCCTCAGCGCCCTCCGCTGGGAGCACGTAGATGTATGGCCTGAAGCTGCGATCTAGAACCGCGATCCGCCGTCCCTCGCGGTCCACCCCCCACAACCTAACCTCGGGAACCCCGCCAACCACATCGTAGCTGGCGTCCAGCAGCCAAAACTCGGTACGCATCCAAGTATGAAAAAGACATTCACCCCTTAAATCCTTAGCGCGCGCTACCTAGCGCTAGTTCTACTGTCCTCCCTCTACGTTCTTTATTGCCTCCCATTCTTTCGCCAGACCTAGCCGTATAAGAGTATTCTTTATCTTTTTCTTTAACTTTCTGGTTATGAAATTTTACTTTCAGTCTTCTCTACATCATCTTTTTAAACCTCGATTTCGCTTGGAGGCTTGTGGGCCGCGTTTTGGGGAGCGCGGTGTGCAGTCGAGTTTTAGTGGAAGGCTTGGTTCCTTTGAACGCTTGGGCTCGGCTCCAGCTGGAGCTTTGTGGTGACCCCTGCTGCGGAGGGGGAGTGGAGCCTAAGCGGTGCGCATTTTGAGGACGGATACCCTGCGTTTGCTGCCGTCGAGCGAGCTGGAGGAGCCATTGTGGCGCTTGGGCGATGCTGCGGCTCGCTTGATCGATATGGAGAATTTTAGGCGGAGGAAGCTGTTTTTTGAGAGGAAGGGTGTCGATTGCAGCTGGAAGAGCGCTTGGGAGCGGCGTAAAACAGAGTACTTTGAGATCTACAAGCTGTTAGGTTCGAAGAACTTCCACGAAGCCTGCCGTTTGATCAGCGATCAGTGGAAGAGCTTCCTCGGGCTTTTGAAGGCTGCTAGAGAAGGTAGGCTGGAGCCTTGGCAGCAAGTTCGCCCTCCGGGCTACAGGAAGCGCGACGGTCAGCGCGTGCCGATTATCGTTGTAAGGTTCGACAACTACCGCGTCGACTTGGAGAGGAGGGTGCTGCACTTGGGCTACTGGAACGTGGATATCCCCTTTAAGGGGAAGCCGCGCTGGCTCACCAAGCAGGGGGCGAAGCGAGGTCGGCTAATCATCACGTACGACCCCGTGAAGAAGCGGTGGCACGCTCGAGACGGCGTGGAGGTGAGACTCGAAAGGAAGCTCGATAACAGCGGCTTGAAAGCTGGCATCGATTTGGGTAGGGAGAGGCTCATCGCCTTCGTTACGGAGCCGTTGAACGAGAGCGGCGAGGGCGTTGCTTTGCTGTACCGTGGCGGACCGCTGAAAAGCGACTACTTCTACTTCGAGAAGAAGATCGCCGAATCGACAGGATGCTGGCCGATCCCAAGCTCGAGGAGGCGGATAGGGCTGTGCTGAAGGAGATGCGCAGGAGGCTGTACGAGAAGAGGAGTAATCACAGGGATCAGTTGTTCGCAAATGCTGCGCACTTAGTCAAGATGTGCGAGGAGCTCGGCGTGGCTGTGCTGCTCCTCGGCTACCCGCGCGGCATAGCGCAAGACAAGCCCGGTAAAGGGAACACTAACGTGTGGAGCTACCGGAAGCTGGAGCAGCGCATAGCTGTCACGGCGGAGAACCCCGGCATACCGGCGTTCGAGATTCCAGAGGACAACACCTCGAAGACGTGCGCGAGGCACGGCTGCGAGGTTGTCAGGGGACCGGGGGGTTGGTCAAGTGCCTCTTCGACCACACGATGCACGCTGACGTTAACGCCGCCATGAACATCCTAGCGCGAGGCAGAGGCAAAGTGCCAGCGCGAGTCAGAGTGCTCAGCTTCATACTCGCAGCGAACAAAGTGATAGCGGTCAACAGAAAAGATAAGAACAGTAACCCTGCAACCAGCGCGGGGTAACAGGTGGCGCGCACTAAATCCTTGTCTCAGCTTTGCGGTTTCCGCTGAGCTCCCAGCTCCCTAAGGTTTTTCGCTAACCCTAGTAGCTCCTCTCTGAACACGGCCAGCACCACGACGACGATAGCCACTCCTAGGCCTATTCCAACTCCCTGCGCGAACGCCGAAACGAAGTTCTCTAGAGGCGTTAAATCCACTCCCGCGGCCGAGAAGGCTGCAGCAACTACCAGCAGAGCGAGAAGGACGTGAACAAGGCTGAGCGCTAAGGGCGTCCGCCCACCCTCGCCGACGAGAATCTTAGCCGCGATGTCAAACACCTTTTCAACGATCAACAGTCCGACAGTGAAAACGACTGTGCCGATCACGATGCGCCCGACCACATCGAATAGACCCTGCGCTAGCGCGAAAGCTTCAGGGACCCTTAGGATTCTGATGGCGACCGCAATGCTGAAAAGGTACACGGCTATCCTTGTCAGCAGGTCCATTAGAGTTGAGAGGCTGTAACCCGCCTTGGCTAGGTAAGAGCCGACAGGCGTTCCCTTGAGCGCGTCGTCCGCCTTGCTGAGCTTCACTACCGCCGCTACAGCCTTGCCCAAGAGCCGTCCCATAAGCCACCCGAGGACAAGGACAAACACCATACCTACAGCGCGCGGAAGTATGTAAGCGAACGCTGCCAGATACTCGTCGATAACCGCGCGCAAGTTGCTCATGATAGCATCAACCAGATCCGGCACAGTCTCCTCGCCGCACGCGCTATTTAATGCCTTCCGTTCTTTCGCCAGACTAGCTATGTGAGAGTATCCTCTATCTTTTCCTTTAACTTTCCTGTTATAAAAAATTACTTTCAGCCTTCTCTCAACAAACCTTTTAAATTCTCCATTCAGTCTTTAAACGCGTGTCCCGCGCGCCGGTGAGAGCGCGGTAAGGGAGCCTAGGCTCCGGGCGCGCCGGAAAAACTCTAACCGAACGACCCGGAAGCCCCGAAGATGAGGGTCGGGCGAGTTGGCGTGGTCGCACTTAACGCGCCGCCCCGCTACCCGTGCGCGCGCCGGGAGCCCCTAGCAGACCAAAGATGAAGCTCGAGGACAGAGCCCACATTCGGGCGGTGAAGAGCTTAACGCCCCCGTGGGTCCGCCGGAGCAGTGACAGGCGGGCCAGAGGGGGCAGAAAGCGCGGGTTACCCGCGCGGGCGCGCGCCCACAGAATACTTAGCGTTTACGCGCGCTCAAACCGCGCTACCCCGGTAGCAACCTGAGGAGCACTACGTATAAGGCCGCTAAGGCTGCAATCAAAAAGCTGGTGAGCACAGCAGCGTAAAGGACTCGAAGAGCGTATATGAACTCGATGTAAGTCACTTGCGCCACCTGCCTGCCAGCTAAGTACAGCGGGTAGAGGTGGCTGGCAACCTTCAGCTCCTCATAGGTAGCGCCGCGCGCTGATGCTACTTTGTACAGGACCATCAGAGCAAGCAGCCTCCCGATTGCGGAAGCAAAGAAAGCGGAAACGCCGAAGGCGTTGTACATTTGGACTCCCGCCATCGTACCTAGTGCTGCCGCTATAGAAGGTAAGATGTTGTACACTGCGATGTATACGTGCCTGTACTGTCCGCTGTACGACACAGCGTAGTTGAAAGAAGCTAGGTTGAAGCCTGTCCAAAGCATTGTTGAGTAGACTTGCAGCGCGCTCTGTCCTAGCAGGCTCGGCAGAAAGGGGAATAGGGCCGGGACAGCGACTATCCCGAGACCGGAAACGAGGAACGTGACCCTGGGACCGAATCTATCGTAGAAACCACCCCACGGCGGGTTGGCCAGCGTACCCACGACGCCTCCGACAAGGTTTAGAGTTGTGAACCACGACTCGTCTGCGTGAAAGGCCGTGTACATGTGGTAGTTCCAGATGCCGCCGACGATGTTAACTGAAAAGGACCAGAGGGATAGAGCAGCCGAATCCCTCAAAACCTCCCGGTTTTTCAACACCGAGAAAGCGCCGCGGACACCTAGACCAATGCCTCGCGGCTTCGCCGGGTCGCCGTACATGTAGAGTAGCGGCACGGCGGCGAGCATTAGAACTGTGCCAACGCCTATAGCTAGCACGTAACCCTCCGGGTAGCCGAGCCCGTCGTAGATGGCTTTCGCCACCAATAAACCGGCGATGTTGATGAATCCATGAATAGTGTTTCTCAGCGCGAACATGCGCCCACGGCGCTGCGGCTCTACAAGATCTGCCATCAAATCGGTCCAAGCTAAACCCGCGAACAGTCCCAGCGCGTTCGACATGTACAGGAAAGCCATTACCGCCCACAAACCACCCTTGTTTGAGAGAAGGACAGCGAGAACTCCCAGCCACATCGCCCGGCTTACGGCGGCGAACGCCCACATGATGTGTAAACGCTTCTGCCTGTAGCGGTCGAGAAGCACGGCGGCGGCGAGCTGAAGGGGAGGAGTTGTCGCAGAGACGAGCGCCGTGTACAGGCCAAGCGCGTTGGCGTCGGCCCCTAAGCGCAGCAGGAGAGGCGTGGCCATTGGTCCGACGAGCGCTGATCCTAGGACGGTGACAGCCCCTTCGATGATGCTCACTTTGAACCCTCTCGATGAATTCTTAAGCTCGCTGAGCGGCGAAGGCATAGTGGCTGACCCTGCTCGTTGCAGGAGAAAAAGCTTTACAGTTCACGAAACGCGCGCGCTGAACTCGCTATCTTCTTAGCGCTGGCTCAGCAGCCTGTAGGGCATTCCCGAGCCTTGTGCGCAACCGCCTGGACATATCTGCAGAATCAGCGTTCCTGAAGGTTCTTTCATGAAGTTTCCAATTGCCGCTTTGCACTCCTCGGGTCCTGCTGCAACCTTAACTCCGCTCGCGGAGACCACGCTTAGCGGCTCGTCGGGCAAGTCCTCTAGCACAATTCTAGACCATTTCGCAATCTCCACCAATTCGTGAGCCGTGATTGTCGGCGCGTGATCTTCCTTCCGAGCCGCACATGCCGAGATGACCACCGTATCCTTACCAGCAGCGAGCTTCACGGGGGGTTTCACGAAGCTTGCCGCCTCGGGGAACGTCTGCCTAATCCATCTTTCCTCCGCCGAGCTAAAGGGGATCAAGCCCCCTAAGCCAGCAGCCAGCGTCAAGGGGTCTACTACTTCTACATCGCTGAAACCCAGCTCCCTGAGCAGCGATACTACCTGGCCTGGCTTCACCCCGAGAGCTTCCGCTGTCGCCTCCAGCGCCAAGCGCTCGATAACAGCCTTGCCGCCGCGCTTGGCCAGCTCGAGCGCTCCCTCGACGTCGCTCCTGTACCTGAGTGCCGAAACGGGGCAGTACGCAGCGCAGAGCCCGCACCTAATGCAGCCGGCCTCCATGAACGGCAGCTGCGCCGGAGTCGTAACGATCACTCGGAAGCCCCTGTAAGCTTGTGTGAGGGCGTGAACGTCCAGCTGTGCGCACAGGTCAACGCATCTCCCGCACACGATGCACTTCCCGGTATCCAGCTTTAGGAAGCCGTCGTCCAGCACGAGGTCGGCAGCTCTCTCGTACTCGAACCGGCGCTCGTACCTGAGCGGCGGAAAGCCGGCAGCCAGAGTCTTCAGCAGGCGCACAAGCTCGTCCACGCTGGCTGGGCACCCTCTGACATAGCTATCGACCTTGATCACCTGATGCACCGGAACAGCGTCCGCGTAGCCGTCTTTCACGTACTCCTCGATGCGCAAGCCAAGCCTGTAGCCTAGGGTCGAGGTCTCGCCGAGGAGCGCGCAGCTGCCTAGCGCCACTACGAGTTTCGCCTTTTCCCTTATCTTCTTCACCTCTTCGATATCGCGCGTGCTAATAGAGCCCTCTATGACCGCCACGTCGTACTCGGTGTCCGCGGAGAGCCCTAGAAGCGGTTCTCTCACGATCTCGATACCGCTCTCTCCCGCCAGCTTGTGCAGCTCGTTAACTACCCTGTACCGGCACCCCTCACACGACCCGAAGCCGAAAAACGCGACCTTCATCCCGCCCACCTCAGTGGACTGCGCATGGCAAACAGGGGTCATAAGCGCGGACCAGCGCGGCAACGAGATCCTTCACCCGCGCTTCATCCACCCCCTTGCTTAAAGCCCATGATACAAGCGCCCCTCCCGTAACCTCTACGTGCCTAGCGTTCATCACGGTGGGAGTGATAACGTTCGCGTACTCCAGCTTGCCATCCCTCACCCTGTAATGGTGGATGAGCACGCCTCTCGGCGCCGTCGCTAAGCCCACTCCCTCGCCGCTCGTCTCGGGCACCTTTTCCTCACGGTAGAACGCAACGCCGCTCCCGATCCTGCTCGCTAACTCCAAAGCTTTCTCAGCCAGCAGACCGGAAAGATGGGCTGTCTCCACGTACTGAGCTTTGACGTTGTCGAAGGGGTTTGAGAAATCCACGCCTAAAGTTTTAATCAGCTCCCGCGCTTCGCTCGTCAGCAGCGTGAAGTAAGCCTGCATCCTGGCCCTTGAGCCCACGTAGAAGGGCTTCCCCCGGTACAGGGCTATTTTCGCGTTTGAATGAGGCAGCTTGCGCTCCTCGATAACCTCCCCGTACCTTTCAGCGCTAACTACGAAGCCGTCGGAGAACATAAGCCCGTTAGAGAACATCGGGAACTCCTCTCTAGGAGGTTTGAGTACACAGTACGTTGGCGCCGGGTCCTCGAACCCCTGAGCGATGGGGTTCCAGATCTCGGCCAGGCTGCCAGCTAGATCGTAAAGCTCCGTGGAGACGCGGGCCATTTCCCTACCGACGTACTCCAGCTCAGACTTAGTAATCGGCTTACCGTGGCTCGCCACGCCCAAGCTGGGGGTGTGAATGAAGCGCCCGCAGATCCTCCGGTAAGCTTCGAGGATCCTCCTGTTGATGTCCATCATCCTGGCGAACAGCTGTGGATGGGATTTGGAAAACTGCACCACGTTGCCGTCACCGGTGTAGTCTGGGAGCGCCATGAGGACATGGACGAAGTTATTCTGAACGTTTTCGAAACCTTTAGCTAAATCCCTCAAAGCTTTCACTTCCGGTTTCGGCTCCACGCCCAGCGCCTTCTCGACAGCCTCGATCGAGCACGTTAAGTGGACCACGCTGCAAACGCCGCATATCCTGCTCATCACGTGCGGCGCGTAGACAGCCGGCCGCCCCTTCAGGAAGCGTTCGAAGAACCTCGGATCCTGCGTCACCCCGAAGTCGACGCGCACGGCGGCTTGATCCTTCTCGATGTGTACGTTGACTTTGCCGGCAACCGCCGGCACTTCCTCGATCGTCAACTTCAGCGTTTCAGCCACGGCCCGCCACCCTTTCAGCTACTTTTTTAACTGTTGCGAAGCCGGGCGCCGAGTTCCAGTAGATTTCCGCCTTGCCTATGACCTCCTTCACGTCGAAGCCGAGCTCCCTGTAATGGGTGAAAGCTCGCTCAAGGATGTCCTCCCTCGTAATAGGTCCTCTGCAGCCCCAGCACTCGCCTCCGCTCACCAGGCACTCGGCGTTGCACCCCGACTGCGCGATCATGCCTAAACACAGCTCGCCTTTGAGCAGGAGGCACTCGTTAGGCGGCAGCGGGCACTCCGAGCACACCGGTATGCCGTCCACGAGGAGCTCTTTCGAAAGCTCGACGAGGGAGCAGGAGCTCTTCCTCTCGCAAGCCCAACACTCTATCCTGTGGAACTTGAGGAGGAGCTCGAAGTTGACCCTCCGCATCTCCCAGAGGTCGGGCGTGCTGGCTAGGAACTCCTCGTCCCTATACACGCGGTAGTTGCAGGAGGGGAAGAGCCTACCAGCTGGGGTTTTCACGAGACAGAGCCTGCAGCTCGAGCCTTCATACAGCCCTGGCACAACGCAGAGCCGCGGTATCTCTATCCCAGCCTTCTCCGCCGCCTCCAGCACTGTAGTTCCTGGCTCCACCTCCACAACCTTCCCGTCGATCTTTACCTTAACCACACTGATCACCCTGCACGCGCCCCTGTAACCTTGTAAACGGCCTTCACAGGGCAGACAGTGTAGCAGACCCCGCACTTGATGCACAAACTCTCGTCTATCCTGTACTTCCCGCTCTCGATTTTCGATATCGCGCTAGCTGGGCAGTTCATCGCGCACTGCCCACAGGCGATGCACTTCTCCTCGTCTATTCTGTACTTGATGAGAGCGCTGCAAACGAGCGCGGGGCAGAGCTTCTCGCGGATGTGTGCGGCGTACTCGTCCATGAAGTACCTCAACGTGGAGAGAACCGGGTTTGGCGCTGTCCCTCCGAGCGCACACAAGCTAGCCGACCTCACGGTTTCCGCCACCTGCCTCAAAACCTGCAGATCCTCCTCCGTGCCTTCGCCCTTCGTGATCTTGTCGAGAATACTCCACATGACCCTCAACCCAACCCTGCAAGGTATGCACTTGCCGCACGACTCAGCTGACGTGAAAGTGAGGAAGAATTTGGCTACATCCACCATGCAGTTTTCGTGTCCAATGACCACAATACCTCCGCTACCCATTATCGCACCAGCACCTTGCAGAGTCTCATAGTCTAACGGCAAGTCAAGCAAGTTGGCTGGGATACACCCTCCAGAGGGGCCACCAATCTGAACAGCTTTCACCTTTACCCCTTCGGGCGCGCCCCCCGCCAGTTCCTCTACTAGGACCCTAATGCTCGTCCCGATGGGCACTTCGTAGGCCCCAACCCTCTTCACAGCACCTGTCACACAGAACATTTTCGTACCCTTCGTCTTTTCTGTGCCAATAGCCGCGAACTTCTCCGCCCCCTCCGCCATGATGGTTGCCGCGTGCGCCAGAGTCTCAACGTTGTTAATAGCGGTGGGCTTGCCCCATAGCCCCTTCTCTGCCGGGTAGGGCGGCCTCTGCCTCGGCCAAGCCCTTTTACCCTCGATGGCCGCGATCATCGCGGTTTCCTCGCCGCAAACGAACGCTCCAGCGCTGAGTATCACCTCGATGTCGAAGTCGAAGCCTGAGCCGAGTATGTTCTTGCCCAGGAGCCCGCAGCGCCTAGCCTCCTCCACAGCCTTCTGCAAACGCTTCGCCATCAGCGGCTTCTCGGCCCTCACGAATATGTAGCCTTGGTTAGCCCCGATCGCGTAACCGGCTATAGTCAAACCCTCGATAATCCTGAAGGGGTCGCTCTCGGCTAGGAGCCTGTTCATGAACGCGCCGGGGTCGCCCTCGTCGGCGTTCGCTATAACGTACTTCGGCGTCGCTTTCTGCTGGCGCGTAATCCTCCACTTCATCCCCGTGGGGAAGCCTGCCCCTCCCCTCCCCCTCAAACCGCTCTTCAGTATCTCCTCGATCGTCGCCTCGGGACCCAGCTTGAACGCTCTGCTCAAGCCCCTGTAGCCGCCGCTGGCCACGTACTCCTCCAGCGACTCGGGGTTGACGACTCCGCAGTTGCGCGAAACCCATTTGTACTGCTTCGCCCAGAAGCCTAGCTCGCCGAGTAGAGGGACTTTATCCTCCCCGCTCGCTGCGCCCACTCTCTCTTTAAGCGCGAACGCTCTGCTGACATCGCGTTTGACAAAGTACTCCTCGAGGATACGCGGCACGTCGCTCGGCTTCACGTTCGCGTAGATTGCGGTGGGCATCCCTTTCGCCGAGAGCTCCAGCCACGGATCGATGAAGTCTAAACCATGGCACCCGGATATCGTGATAGTGGCTTCCAAGCCCATATTCTTGACAGCGTCTTCGACCGCGTGGTACACGGCTTCCGCCCCTGTCGCGAGCGTGCAGCTTGCCATCGGCACCTTGATCTTCGCGCCCTTCTCGCCGTACCGTAGCTCCTCGAGCCTCTGGCGTCTCATCTCCCTGCACCGCTCGTCGTCATGGCAGAGTGGACCGGAGAGCCGACACTCGATATAGTCGGGGCAAGGTTTTTCAGGCGAGTGCGTGCACTTCTCGCAGCACCTGTCGAGCAGCGTCCAGTTCACTTCGCACCACCTCTCTCCTGCCTGCGGTACCTTTCGACGAGTGCGCGCAGGGTGCGCGGGTTAGCCCTCCCCACGATCTCGTTTCCGCCATCTGGCTTTTGGACGACGACCACAGGCGCCAGGCCGCAACACCCGAAGCAACGAGCCTCCTCGACGGAAAACATTTTATCCTCAGTGGTCTTGCGACCGGGCTTCAAGCCAAGAAGCGTGCGCAGAAACTCGATGTTCAAGCTGTTCCCCCGAAGGTGGCAGGCTGTGCCCATGCAGACCAGTATCCGGTACTTGCCGATCGGCTCCAAGCTGTACTGGTGGTAGAATGTGGCCACACCGTACGCCTGGGCGAAGGGGACCCCAACGTACTCAGCAGCCCTTCTTATCCCCTCAGGCGGCAAATAGCCGTAAACGGCCTGAACCCTTCTTAGCGCCTCAAGTAGGCCGTAGGGAGCTTTGGGAACGCCCTCGAACACTTTATCGGGTAGGACGCTAACCTCATTGCTGCCCTCCAGCTTTCCCATCGGCGCTCCCGTGCGAGGAGGCCTTTAAAGAACTATCTATAAAGTGATTATAAATGCTTTCAAACTTTATCCTTAAATCTCTAAACCCACATCGCAACGATGTAATGCTAAACTTCTCTCAGCAAGCGAAAACGCTTACGAGACACGCTGCAAGCGCTACGCTAGATCGCGAGAGAAGCATACCCTCGTACACCGGATAACGTGCGAGCACAAGTCAGAGCTCTTCTGCAATTATCATTAAAAGCTCTCAGCACTCAAGATCTTCGTCATCGCGCACTCGGCTAAGCCTGGTTCATCACGTTACAGGTGTCTTGAGATCGCAGCTTTTAAGCGTTAGCTGAGGTTACTTCCTGGTGCGCGCGCTTTCTCAGCTATTAAAGCGGATGCGCCTCGATTCCAATCTCGTGCGAAACGTGATCGGCGAAGCGTCCAGCAAACCCCGAAAAAGCGTACACTATGGAGGCTCTGCTCTCCTCAACGTACCTGATGAGATCGTTAAAACCGGCGTGGCTTGAAAGGGGGAAGCCGCTCTTAACCGCCCAACCAGTGCACGGCACGGCTCCCGGATGGTTCGATGAAAGGGAGACGACCGCAACCGCACCCTCTGGCGGTTTAAGGGCGTGGACAGCGTACTCGCCGAGCGGCTCGCCGTACTTCTCGTAAACTCTATTCCTTTCAGCTATTTTCTCTTCAACGAATGGTACGAGCTTGGCGACCAGCGAAAGTAAGGCTGTTAGCTCCTGCCCTGTACCTAAAACCCTGGCAGCAAGCGCGACCCCCCTGCCTTCTTCTACAGCTTCTCGAGCAGCTTGAACGATCGCCTTGTACAAGCGGGGGCGCGGAGGGAAGGAATAGCTGGGGTGACCGTACGTCGAATCTATCACGAGCACATCGGCTTTGAGCACAGGCGCCGGTCTCATAACAATTCTCCTCTCCAGGTTGAAATCGCCTGTATACACTATAGTCGCCCCCGCGTTAAACCTCAGCTGCAAGCTCCCTATCACGTGCCCGGCTTCGTGCGCCTCTAGCTGCAGACCAGCGACTTCAACCTCCTCCCCTGCGCTCACTGCCACTACATTGTCGAGCCTACGCCTCGGATCCACAAGGTCGCGCGTCGCAGGGCTCATTACTTTCGGGATGCCACTCAGCGCTCTGAGGACGCTGGGCCTGCAGTGGTCGCTGTGCGCGTGGGAAACAAAAACCAGGTCTGGCTTCTTATCGGGGATGCCGGTTGGATCCAGCAGCAGCCTCTTCCCGCCGGCTTCTACGACTATGCCCCCGCTACGGTAGATCCGTATGTTCATCCGTCCCTACTGTTTGACCGCGTACTTGCCGGCGCGCTGCTCGAGCTTGCCCGCGCGCAGGAGCCTGTTGAGGGCCAGCTTGTAGTAGCTTTCGCCCACATCGATGCCGTACCACTCCTTGAATTCCCTGACCAGCTCTTCGTACGTCCACTCCTTCTTGCCCTCCTTCGCCCTCTCACCGATAATCTTTTCGAAGAAGTTCGTAGTGTCTTCCGCGCGAGTCCATGGATACTGGTACCAGATCCACTCTTTAACCTCATCTACGTAAAAGTCGGGCTTTATTTTTGCTACTGGCGATATCCACTGCATAGCGGCCACCTTCAGGTCGGCCGGTTTCCAGCGCGACGAGATGTAGTCGCGAGCGACGATCACAGAGTCCCCCGTATCCACGATGTCGTCAACTAGCAGGACTCTCTTGCCGGAAAGGTCGAGCTCGTAGGGGTACTTCACGTGCGCTATAGCCGTTATCTCGGCCGCCTTCCCCCAATGAAGGATCTGCAAGCTGAGGAGATCGTGTACATCGAGGAAATCGCAGAGAAGCCTAGCCGGCACGTAGCCGCCCCTAGCGATCGCCACCACGATATCAGGCTTGTAGCCCGATTCCTCGATGCGTCCAGCAAGGGCCCGGCACCATTCAACAACCTCATCCCAACGGACAAGCTTGGTGTTAACTTTGGGCATAGCCCCCTGTACAGGCTTGAAATACCACTCTAAAAGGCTTTACGCGCGCGTCAAAGCGCTAAGCTTCACGCTGACGTCCGGTGGGGTCATCGAGCGCAGGAAAACTCGACAACCTTGAGCTAAAGGCGGAGTAAAGACATGGCGCGCGCTAAGCGTAAACTCTAAAGCTCGCGGATGGTTTCGACCGCGAAACCGCTCGTGTGTGCAGATGTTAGGGATGTCCACGTGAGGTTGCTCCCGAAAGAAATAGAAAAGTTGACCGTCGTAGATCGGGGTGCCGTAGTGGACTTCGAGCTTGAAACAGGATCGTTCACGCTTAAGCTGCACCGGGTACGCGTAGCAGGCGTTCTCACGGGCTTGGAAAAGCGAGGTGGTATGGTTGAAGCGCTGCTGAGCGACGGAGATGGGACAGCTCGCGTAAGAGCTTGGGGCGAGCTCGCCGAAACTCTCCTAAGCTTCAAGCAAGGAGACTACCTGGAGGTTCTCGGAACACTCAGGGTATACCGAGGAGAAGTTTACATTGCGGCCTCGATCGTCCGCAAAATCGGAAGCGAAGGGTTCGACTTTTATGTGAAAATAATCGAGAGGGATAGAAGGGTGCTCTCCGAACTCTACGCATCAAGGATATAAGGGGCGCGAAAACTTTCACACGTGCCTTCAAAGGCTGTGAAAAAGGGAGAAGAGAAGAGTGTTGACCTTCTCTCATTCCTCAGCGAGGAAAAGCCAAAGACGAGCGGAGAGACCAAAGGCGAGGCTCCTAGAAGCCCTAACGAGCTGGAACACGCCGTAGTCTCTTTTCTCAAAAGTAGGGGTGGTAAAGCAGCGAAGAGCGAACTCTACCAGTGGGCTAAGAACAGGGGTGTAGCCCCGGCTGCCCTGTACACCACGATTACTAATATGCTGCGCTCAGGCGCTCTCCGTCGTAACTTCGATGAAACCGCTCAGGAAATAGTCTTCGCTCTAGCCTGAGCGCTTCAGGTTCACCGTATACTTAAAAAATGAGCAAAACAGCGGGAGAGGGGATGAGGAGCACCCCTAACCCGAGGTTCATGACGAGAAGGAGGTGAACCGACCCGCATGGCTAGCGGTGGTAAGCTTGGGAAAGAGACGTAGGAGAGGGTTGAAAAAGCCTTACCCGAGGCGCGAAGACATCGCCGATGCCATCCTCAGAGTCCTCGCTAAGAAACCTCATATTCACCCCTCCGATCTAGTTGAAGAAGTCAAGGTTGAGCTTGAAAGCCTGGGTTTCTACGCAGGCTTAGTTAACGCTAAGCGCGTGTGGAGCATTTATGAAGAATGGGTGAAATCCGGAAGAATGTACGATTACCTGGGAGTGCTTGCCGAAGACAGCTTGAAAGGTCTAGAGTAAACTTTCCACAGTTTTCACGATCTCCCTAGCTAGCCCGGGGTAGTAACCCACGAAGCGCTTGAACTCCCTTCCTCCGTTGAAGACTATAACCGTGGGGATGCTCATCACACCGTACTCAAAAGCTAAATCATTGTTTTCATCAACATTCACTTTCGTAACCGCAACTCTCCCGGAGAACCTCCGTGCTAACTCTTCCACGATGGGTTCCACCATCTTGCAAGGCCCGCACCATTCAGCCCAGAAATCGGCGACCACCACCTTACAGCCCTGCAGCAGCTGCTCGAAGCTTCCTCGGTCCACATGCAGTGGACCCTTTGGGCACGGGCTCTGCTCAGGCGCTCGCTGCTTTTTAGCTATCTCGAGCATCATCTTGCGGAGCAGGCGTTCCTCCTCGCTCACACCAACCCCCAAACAATCTCTCTTTAAGAAGCTTTCCACCGTCAATCCAAACTGGGAAAACCGATACGCATCACGCTCGCTTTTTAAGCTTCCAACCCGTAAAAGCCGGTGATGATCAAAGTAGGGACCTGCGGCTGGTCGGCGAGGGGTGGTCGTCAAGCCTACTTCAGGTATTTTGAGGTGATCGAGCTGCAGGAAACCTTTTACAAGCTGCCCAGCGAGGAAACCGCGAGGCGCTGGAGGGGCCAGGCGCCTCCCGACTTCGAGTTCACGGTCAAAAGCTTCCAAGCTATAACGCACCCACCCTCCTCACCCACCTGGCGGCGCAGCGGCATCAAAGTTTCCAGCGAGGACTTCGACAAGTACGGTCTCTTTCGCGTAACGGAAGAAACGCTGAAGGCTTGGGAGAGGAACCTGGCTGTATGCAAAGCGCTCGGCGCAAGAGTTTGCGTGTTCCAAACCCCGCCGAGTTTCGGGTACTCGCCCGGGAACGCCAGGAACGTTGAGGAGTTCTTCACGACGATCGATAGGGGCGGCCTAGCGATGGGCTGGGAGCCGCGCGGGACGTGGCACGAGCACCCTAGCGAGCTGAAGCAGCTCCTATCGAGGCTCGACCTAACGCACGTTGTTGACCCGCTCAGGCGCGAGCCCGTCCACACAGCCGGCTTCGCGTACTTCCGGCTGCACGGCTTGGGGGGCGGCGAAGTCAACTACAGGTACAAGTACACAGACGAGGACCTGCTTAAGCTTCTCGCAATCGTGAAGCGCTACGCGGAGAGCCAAGACGCGTACGTGCTCTTCAACAACGTCTACATGTTCGATGATGCTCTCCGCTTCAAGAGCATGCTCGAGCAAACCAAACGAAGCAAGGGTTAAGAGCAGGGGTTCGGCTGGCTGAGCGTATGGGCTTTGAGCAGCTAGTTGCCAAACTCGACAAATCGCGCATGCTCGGCCTGATACTCTCTGAGCCGGACGAGCTCGAGATGTACTACGAGAAGTACGGCGGAGTAGAGCTCCCCGAAAGAGTGCGAGAAGTCGCATTCCCCCGAGACCTTGATAGTATCGTCTTCACAGGCATGGGCGGTTCAGCTATAGTCGGCGATTTCGCGCGGGGCCTCCTCCTCGACAGGGCAAGCGCTGCGATTGAAGTGGTGCGCGACTTCAAGCTCCCGCTCCACGTGGGAAAGGGGGACGTGCTTGTGGCTGTGAGCTACTCCGGCAACACAGTCGAGACGCTGAGGTGTGCCAAAGAGGGGGTCGAGAGGGGGTGCTACCTCGTAGCGGTAACTTCGGGCGGCCTGCTCGAACGCTACGCATCCAAGCTGGGAGCTGCAGTCTACAAGCTGCCGACCGGCCGCCCTCCGCGCACCGCGCTAGCGCCGATGCTGGCCGCAGCCTTGCGGATTCTCGAGCGACTCAACCTCCCGGCACCCACGCCAAAGAGTTCGACGAGCGGTGCACGTAGGGTCATCGAAGAGTTCAAGGCCGACCCGCTCGGCTGCCTCCCGGCTTCGATCGCCGCCCGCATAAAGGGCTCTGTCCCGCTCATCTACACCTACCAGCCCTACAGCCCGGTCGGCTTCAGGTTCAAGACGCAAGTGAACGAGAACGCGAAATACCATGCTTTCTTTGCCGAGCTGCCGGAGGCCGATCACAACGAGATCATGGGATGGGAGGGCTTGCTGACAGCTAAATACCACCCGGTTCTCATCAGAGGGTCTGAAGAACCTGGTGAGATCGCAGCTATTCTGGATTTCTGGAAGCAAATTTTCAAGGAGAGAGGTATCGATAGCTCCGAGTTGAGGTCGAGCGGTGGCGGGAGGTTGTCAGAGCTCCTTGAGCTCCTGGTATCCGTCGACCTAGCGTCCTACGTGCTGGCGCTTCTGCTGGAGGTTGATCCAACTCCTGTGAATATTATAAGCAGGCTGAAGAGAGCCTTGGACGAGCGCTTAAACATCGAGAAGAGGGTTATCACCGAGCTGGAGCTTTGAGCACGGATCGCACGAGTAAGTTTTAACCCCTTTGAATGGGTCCGTAGCTAGCTTCCGGACAACAGCTCTAGTGGAACCTTCTCCTCTTTCCAGGCCTCTAAGTCCCGGATAGTAAGGGCTCCACTTTCCACTTCACGCTGCCCGATCACTACCGCGTACTTGTAACCCAGCCGATCAGCCGCTTCAAGCGCAGAGGCGAGCTTTCTACCAGTGATCTCCACGACAACCTTTTCGCCTTTGGCGCGTAACCTTTCGGCGACCCGTATCGCGTAGCGTCTGAACTGGGGAGCTACCGGGATCATGTAATAGCCGCTCCGTCCCGAGCGTTGCGCGAGCGCCCCCTCCACCCTCAACGCCTCCATGAGCCGCTCGACCCCGATCGCCATGCCTGTTGCCGGCATCTGGGGTCCACCCACAAGCTGTATCAGGTCGTCGTACCTGCCGCCGCCCGCTACGCTGCCTAGCTCGCCGCCGAGGGGGGTTTTCGCCTCGTAAACTAAGCTCGTGTAGTAGTCTAAACCCCGCACTACGCTTAGGTCCAGCTTGGCAAAGCCTGCGAGACCGTAGCCTTCTTCGAGCTCCTGCAGCAGCTGCTCCAGTGTGTCCACTGCCTCCCTCGCGACCGCTGGGAGCTCACTGGGTAGTTGCGCCTGCAGCGGGTCGCTGCCTAACAGCTCGATGAACCTCCTTAACCGGCTCTTGTCAGAAACCATCGATGCGAGCTCGCTCTCCACGTACTCCGCACCTTTCTTCTCCAGCTTGTCGATCGCCCTTAAGGCGCTTGAAACGAGCTCAGGTTGCACGCCGAGCCAGTGAAGGAGGGCTTCCACGAGCCGCCGGTCGTTAACGTGCACTTTGAAGGAGGAGAGCCCGGCCCTCCTCAGGGAATTTATCAGCACCGCTAGTACCTCAGCGTCGCCCGGAGCTCCTGGCACCCCGATCAACTCCACGCCGGCTTGCCAGAACTCCCTCAACCTCCCCCTTTGGGGCTCTTCATACCTCCACACGGGCTGTATGTAGTAGAACCGTATAGGCTTCGGTAGAGATAGGTTCTCGGCCACTATCCTAGCTATCGGTGTCGTCAGCTCGAAGCGGAGGCCCAGCTTGCGCCCAGCCTTGTCGGTGAACGCGTAAATCTGGTCGACGACCTCCTCTCCCGCTTTCGCGACGAGAAGCTCCAAGTGCTCGAAGGCAGGTGTCATCACCTCGCCGTAACCGTAGCTTTCAAACACGCTCCTTACCCTCTCTAGCACCGCTCGCCGCTCCTCGCACTCGGAGGGCAAGTAATCCTTGGTCCCGCGTGGCCGCTCGTACGGCACAGCCAGCCGGGTGCTCCGCGCTATATTTCGTTTTCCGCGCACAAATGGCAAGCGTGAATACGTCCACGCTCTCCTGAGCGCCCCTTCAGCGGATTCTGGCAATGTAGATGCCGTCCTTTACGCGTAAGATGGTAGCTGGCACGCTCCTCCCTACCGGTGGATCCCCTTCAGCTCCAACGATCGTGACAACTCTGCCCTTCGCTGCGGCTAGCCACTGATCCCTCAACCAGCCCGGTCCCACAACCTTTAGGTGCACCCGTTCGAACTTGCGGAAGGCCGAAGGCACACGTTTAGCCTTCACGATTCCGAAGTCTCGAGGTGAAAGCACCAGTTTGACACCATACTCGGCTTCCCACTTGCGAAGCTCTGAGTAGAAAGCGCCCCAGCCCATCGGTCTTACACCCTTCGGTTTGCGACCATACTTGTGTGCTTCATACTTTTGGATGCCCAACGGCGGCCACCGCTTCCCAGCTCCGATTCTTAAAGCCCACTCTATTATTTTCGGTATCTCTGCATCGTTTATACCAGGTACCCACACCGGTGCGATTAGCAGGTCCATGCGGAGCGACGAAGCTACGTACTCAGCCACCTTAACCACTTTCTTCACATCGAACCAGTCCGCGCCGCTAAGGGTTCTCGCCAGCTCTGGATCGAGCGCGTCAAGGGAGAGATTTATCCGGTCGAGCCCAGCCTCGTCCAGCTTTTCCGCCAGCTTTTCCGTGAGTAGTGTCCCATGGGTCTCCATCGCGATTGTCTCTACGAAGGGTAGCTCACGCAGTTTAGCGACGAGCTCGACAATGGAGGGGTGGGTGAGCGGATCCCCCGCCGCGTCTATGTACGCGTGGACTTTCTCTAGTTCCTTGCGCTCAAAAACCCACTTGAACCAGCTTATCAGGTAGTTTACGTCAACAACGTACTCCGTTGCTCTCGATCGGGAAAAGGGTCCCGCGTCGACCGAACAGAAGATGCACGAGAGAGGGCATATCGTTGTGGGTCTTACCTGGAGCAAGTTCGTGCCGCGGTCGATTATGCCGAAAGCGACGTGCCCGATAAGCGGTATTGGCGGTCCCACGCTGTAGACAATACGCACGGGCGCAGGGCTAGAGCTCATCGAATAGCCCCTCCTCTTCCGCCTCTTCCTCCTTCTCCTTTTCTGCTCCGAAAACTTCCTTAAAGCGACCTAGGACGCTCCTCCAAGAGGCTTCTTCCTCCTCCTCTTCTCCAGCTTCTGACCTGCCACCATAAACCTCGAAAAGACCCCGCGAAGCTGTTCTCCTACCCCAAATCCTCAACGCAACAAGCGAGGCTAGGATGGCCACAGCCACCGCTAGCGCAAGACCCGCAACCTCGCCCACTCGGAGCTGAAGCGGACCGAAGTCCACGAGTAGGTCGAGCACCACTCGGGTTGCCCCGTTGTTCACCTCATCGGTTAACAGCTGGCGAGTTAAACGGACGCGCCCTTTACCCACCTCTAAAAGCACCTGCGAGTTGGGAGGTACTGGTAGCTTGAGCTCAGCCGCGCCGTCATCTCTAGTCACCGCGCTACTCTTGAAGCTGTAGCCCGATCCGTTCACCCAAGCGGTCACCGAAGCTTGAGCGACAGGTTGTCCCAGTGCGTTTAGCACTTCGACTTTAACAGTGTAAACAGCCGCTTTGATTTGCACAGCTTCCGACGTAATCGTCACCACTTCTCTGGCGACTGGGACCTCTCCCCAGAATGCCTCTACTCGCACCTTCCTCCCGTAAACGAACCCGACTTCGGCAACACCTTCGAGATCGCTCTTGGCAACCTTAACACCCAGATCGTCGGTTATCTTCAGGTAAGTATCGGGTAGCGGTTTTCCAAAAGCGTCAACAATGTTAAGAGAGATGTTGTAGAATGGCAATGTGGCGCTCAACACTCCTACATCCGCGCTCAAATCCTTTTCTAAAAGTTTAGTTCCGTTCCAGAAAACTTTCAGCTTCAGCGGTGCGTTCACGTACACGCGCTCTCTGGGTTCGAGGACAAGCTCGGCTGAGGGCGCACTCAGCGAAGCGTTAGCGAGCATCACACCCCCGCACCGAAGCTCAGCTGAGAGACCTGGTGGGAGGCTACAACTTCCACCGCAGGCGGGTTCTGTTCCCACCTTCACCTGCACCTTGCGCAATGGGAGCTTGACATCGGTCGCAAATCCGGAGATGTAAACCGGTATGCTTAACGTGTAGTTGAGCCAGCTTGAACTCACGATGTAGCTACCTGGGACTATGTTGCCCAAAACTATCTGCCCTTTAATATCCGAGACAGCATCAAAAGCGGTCGCGCCTCCCGCCGCTCTAACGATTTTGAGCTTCACGCCAGCAACAGGCTGGGAGTCAGCATCGAGGACTGTAAGCGTCACTAGCGGCAACAGGCTTGTAGTGAGGTTAATGCCCCTTTGAAGACCGTTGACTTCGATAACGCTATTCAGCAGAGGTTCGCCCTGCCAGCTGACCGTAACAAGGTAGCGGCCGTAAGGCAGGTTATTAAGGGTCACGTACCCTACGTTTACCGTACCTTCGAACACCGTGGCGTTTTTAGCCTCGATATATGCCACTTTCACGCGCGCGCCCACTAGGGGAGACCCGTCTGCCCTCCTCAACTCTAGTTTGTAAACTCCAGCTACGCCCAACCTCACGCTAACGTTCTTCGTCCCGTTATACACTTGAAAACTGGGATTGAGCACTGGAACTGCGACCGGCGCGCTCGTCCAGTCCACCTTGCATCTAGCACTTGAGACGTTGTAAGCTCCAAAAGGTAAAGACGCCGTCTGTCCGTTCACTATGTTTAATGTAGAAATTTTTGGATTCAAACCAACCAAATACGCCTCACAGTCTTTAAGAGCTTCTCCCATATCGTTTACAAGAATTAGTTTTACGGTTGATGCGTTAACCCTCGCCAGCAAATCCGTCCGCGAACCATTCTCCGCATGGAAGCTTTTTTCGTACACTAAAACCCCAAACCAATAAACTGAAACATTTACTTGTATTAAAGTTAAATTAATATTTAAAAATGTTTCATTAAAATAACAGACAAAATCCGAACATTGATTAGTGGCATTGAGCACGCGTACGATAACCAGAGGTCTTTCCCCGGCGAGACCAACGAGTCGGCCACCCGCCGCGTCGGTAACCGTTATGTTAAGGGTTAAGGTAGCGGGTCCAGCAACTACCTTCACCACGGCAAACGCTAATGCAAACGCTAAAGGAATTATCGTCAACCAGCGGAGGCGCACACTCCTAACCGTTGCCGAAAACGCAATCACTTTAATGTTTTTTCCTTCAGCAGTCTATCAGCGAGATCTCTCATCCTGCTTCGCTTCTCTTGGTGGGCCTTGAGCCAAGACCCGATGACCTCCCAAGCGCGAGCCTTGCACTCCCCGCACAGTATCCTCCCGGTTTTGCAGTCCCAGTACCACTCCTCCAGCAGCTTGTCGTCCTCAAGAAAGTGGGCTGACAGGAGCTCCGCAAACACAACGCACTTCTCCGGCTCGCCGCCCAGCCTCCTCTGCTCCTCGGCCGTAGCCCTACCACCGGTAAACGCGTTCATCACTTTGGCTTTTGCCGACTCGAGGGGCTCGTTCAAGTACAGGATCCCCATCGGGTTCCTCTTCGACATCTTCTCCTGCCCCGTCAGGTCCCTGAGCAGCCTGTGGTAAGTGGCTGCCGGCGGCACGAAGCCGAACTCCTCGCTGTACTTAGTGGCTAAATCGCGCGTCAACCTGATATGGGGATCCTGGTCAGCTCCCACAGGCACCAGGGTGGGTTTTGGCCCGCCATGGTGGGGTAGCTGAGGGTTCAGTATATCACCAGCTTGAACGAGCGCTGACAGGTACAATCCGAATGGTCTGGGACCATATATCGCTTCGAGAGTATTGTACGTGACAGATCGTGAAAATATGAACGCCAAGTGAAGAACGGGTATTTCCTCCGACTGCCTATAAACGTAGACACGCTTAGGGTCTAGGCCCAAGGCAAGCATATCCATCAGGTTGCTGAGCGCTATCCGGTAACTTTCCTCAAGAGGTATCTTGTTGTCTGCGTATGCCTCTAGATCTGCTATAGCGAAAAAGCCTCGAGCCCTAGGTGAGAGTGAAAGGAAGTAAATGAACTCTTCAGAGGTCAACTTGGTCCCTAAGTGGAATTCGCCGCTCGGTTTAATGCCCGTCATAACCGCGTACTCGTTACCGTTCTCGATTGCTTGAATTATATTCCCCAAGTCCCGATGACCAAAGATCACCCTTCTCCGTATAAGCCTATGCTGGTAAGGGAGCCTCTTCGCGAGCTCCTGCGTAAGTGGTTCGATACCGAACTGTTTCATTAACCGATCGTAGTCTTTGACGTGAGAGGTCCCCCAAGGGTCTAGCACCAAGGCTTCCTCGCTGGACACAGGGGAGAGCGTTATCCACTCCGAATAAGTTTTTCCCGCTCGAGGAGCGTTCCCACCTACATTGAAGGGGAAGTTCAAGGCCAAGAGCTTGCCTTCGCGTAAAACCAGGTAACAATCATGCGTCCTCTTCGCCCACTACGGAAGCGCGTGCTGGAGATTGTCGAGCGATGCAGGAAAGAATCTTTGCCCTGCGACGCCGTCTGAGCGCGCAAGTTCTGCTGTCTTCCTGCTGCATTCTTTACTGTCTCCCTTTCTTTCGCTCGCCTAGCCGTGTAAAGTGCGCGCCACTACGGAAGGTATATATAACAGGAAAGGAAAGGTTGAGGTGATGGTCCCTCGATCCCGCTCTGAAAGTGTAGAGGGAGTCCCCTACGAGGCTAAAGTGTACTTGAACAACCAGGTTTTGATCCCGGCAAGCCTCGTGAGAGCGCTCGGCCTGCAGGAGGCGCGTAGCGCGCGCATCACCTTAGAGTACGGCGAGAAAGAGTTGACAATAGACGTCAGGCTGTTAAGAACCCGCCACACAGATTCGCGCCAGTTTACGATACCGAAGAGCGCGAGGGAAAAGTACGGTATACTTCCGGGAGCTACAGTAAAAGTGAAAAAGATCGAAGCCATCCGCTAGCTGGGATGAGGAAGGGTCAAAGCTCTGACAAATGAAGAAAACCGCTACTCTGACCTCTTTCACGTAGCTGGGAGCCTGTTGCACAAGCTGTCCAGAATATGCTACCAGTGTAAAGAGGGTGTATGCCACCCCATATACCGGTAGCCGGCATTGGCGTTCACTAATTAGGTAAAACGGCAAGTGTTCCCTGTGAGCACCGAGAGTTTCAACGTTAAGTTGCGCGAGCTTTACAACAGCTACATTGAAGTGTTAGAGATGGGTGATGTGGAGAAGGCGTTGGAAACAGGGGTAAAAGTCCTAGAGGAGCTACTTACTCTAACTAGGAAGAACGTTTTAGAGAGCATCGCCAACCCGGCGGTAAAGGAGATGGCTGTCGAAATCCTACTTCACTACGAGAAAGAACTTTCATTCGTCAAGGGAGCTCGTGAAGCTGTGCGGTCAATGCCCCCATTGTACACCACTACCGTAGCGGATAGAGCCCTAGAGACTCTCTCCAGCTGTATCAACGGACTCTTCAACTTCGCCGTGGGCGCTTTACTCGTGATAGCCGACTTGCTATCGTACGCAGACCATCAAGATCTTTCCTGAATTCTCCCCTTATGAGGGCGGTGCAAGTTCTGCTGTCTTCCTGCTGCATTCTTTAATGTGTCCCATTCCTTCGCTAGCCTAGCCGCGTAAGCGTATTCTCTATATTTTCCTTTAACTTTTAAGTTAGAAATATTTATTTTTAATCTTTTCTTCATCAGTTTTTACCTCCGTTTCGCTTGGAAGCCCCTGACCCGCGCGGACGAGCGCGCGGTAGCGAACGCCGTGAAGAGAGGAACGGTCCTGATCTTTAGACTAGATCAACAGCGACTCCCTGAGGCGCGCGGGACCGAAGAAGCTATGAGCCGCTGCGAGGAGGGAAACCCGTGACTACCCCCTAACGGGGTGCCCTCTCAACGGAGGGCGGAATGTGGGGGCACGCGCCTCATGAGACAAGGTTAAAAGCAACAGGAACGCAGCGCTGGCTTGTGCTAGCGGATCCGGCAACAGCAGCCCTAGTTGCGTGCCTGGTAGTTTACCTCTACGCTATATGGAGGAGCTTCGCAGGGGATCGAAGGTTCGCACTCTACGGTCCCGCCGTCCTCGTGCGCTGTTCACGCTGTGCCGAAGCCATTAAGCGCTTGGCCGCTTTTGGCCGGCTCCGAGCAGCGTGGCTCGGCGTCGCGGCTTGGCTCGCTGGAATGGTTATGGGGATGGCGATGCTTGTAGAGAGCGCCGCAAACTCCTTTACGTTACCGCCCGAACAAGCTCCTTCCCCCACTCTGCTGATCGGGCTGCCCGGCATTAACCCGCTAATACCCCTCTGGTACGGGCTTTTGGGGTTGGCGATAGCGATTGCGGTGCACGAGCTAGCCCACGGCATTACTCTCGCTGCCAACAGGCTACCAGCCAAGTCCGCTGGATTGGTGTTGTTAGGTGTGCCGCTGGGGGCTTTTGTGGAGCCACCGGAGGAGTTCCAGAATGCGAAACCCTCGGTCAAAGTCAAAGTGTTCTCTGCAGGTCCTTTTGCGAACTTTGCGACCACGCTCCTAACCATACTCCTACTATCTCAGTTGATGGCTGGAGTCAAACCTGTAGCGCTGGGTGTTGGCGTGGTGGGAGTGCTCCAGGGCTCTCCAGCCGAGCTCGCCAACATAAAACCTGGTAGCATTATAGTGGCCGTGAACGAGTCGAAGGTGGTAGACCTTGAAAGCTTCCTCGCTGCGATGAGTAAAGCGAGGGCGGGGAGCACCACGACGATCACGCTGAACGATGGGCGTGTGGTGAAGCTGACACTAGCGGATAAGTACGACTTCACCAAGAACCTTGAGGATAAAGGTCAAGGCTTCATGGGAGTCAGTGTAGTCGACTTGAAAGAGCTTCTGAATGAAATGTCGTTCACACCCATCGCTTCGGGAGACGTTCTCGGCATGTTAAGGAAGCTGCTCCTAATTCCGTTCTCCATGAACCCTTCCGCGCTGCCTTACCTTCAGAGCTTCTACACCGCCCCGAGCGGTGGTTGGGAAGCTGTTTACGCAACAGCTTGGATCGCTTGGATAAACCTTGCAGCAGGGTTGACGAACGCTCTCCCGATAGTGCCATTCGACGGTGGATCGGCTCTGAAAGTCGCGTTAGAAGCCACGTTAAAGGGTCTCCCCGAGGTTAAGAAGAAGAGAATCGTTGACGTCCTCTCTACATCTCTCTCGCTCCTAACACTAGCCCTAATACTTGCGCCTGTAGTAGTGCCCCGACTTCGTGCTCTACTGTGGGGCTCGCTGTAGCCCGCGAGAGCTTTATAGGCTTTCGCCCTCGCACCCTCTGATGCAAGCCGCGCAGACACTGACGTTAGAGGACTTGACAAGCTTTTGCATCCGGAAAGGATTCTTCTTTCCTAGCGGGAGGATCTACGGAGGGCTCCGGGGATTTTACGATTACGGTCCATTGGGAACCGAACTACGCAAGGAAGTGCTTGACGATTGGTGGTACTTCTTTGTCAGGCGCAGGGTGGACGTGGTCGGCATACACGGCTGCATAATCACGCACCCGAAGACATGGGAGGCGAGCGGTCACGTAGAGGCGTTCTTCGACTACCTCGTCACATGCACTAAATGCGGTAAAGAGTATAGGGCGGATCATCTCCTCGAAGATTACGGAATAAAAGTTCCAACACTTAACGCCGAAACCATCTCCTCGTTAATAAAGGAAAAAGGGGTTAGGTGTCCAGAGTGTGGCGGCACTCTCAGTGAACCAGCGCCGTTCAACTTAATGTTCTCAACGTACATAGGCCCTAAAAGGACAAAATCGAATGAAGCCTATCTCAGACCCGAGACTGCTCAACTCATCTTCCTGAACTTCAAGGACGTATACTTCAGCATGGGTATGAAGCTCCCGTTCGGCATCGCCCAGATCGGTGAAGTTTTCAGGAACGAAATCTCCCCCAGGGGCTTCCTGTTCAGGTTAAGGGAGTTCACCCAAATGGAGATCGAGTACTTCATTAACCCGCGCAAGCCCGACGATTGCCCAACATTCGACGAAGTAGCCCAGATGAAGGTAAAGCTGCTACCTGCAGAAACCCAGGAGGCGGGCTCTGAAGAAACCATCACTACGACGTTGCAAGAAGCGTGGGGGAAAGGCTTCATAAAATCGAAGTGGCACGCGTACTGGATCGGCGAGTCGTTAAAGTGGCTGGGCAGGATAGGCATTAACCTTGAGAAAGTTAGAGTGAGGGAGCACGTGAAGAGCGAGCTCGCGCACTACGCTATCCAAACCTTCGATATCGAGTACTACTTCCCGTTCATGGGTTGGAAAGAGATAGAAGGTATTTCCAACAGAGGAGATTACGATTTGAAAAGGCACCAAGAGTTCAGCGGTAAAAGCATGGCCGTCGAGGACGATGGTGAAGTTGTGATACCCCATGTCATAGAGCCCTCGTTCGGGCTTGAAAGGATATTGTTGGCGCTAATCGTTGACGCGTACAAAGTCGCGAGAGGACACACAATCCTATCGCTGAACCCTCGCGTTGCCCCCGTCAAAGTGGCAGTCTTCCCCATAGTCGACAAACCAGAGTTTGTAAAGAAAGCCAAGACTATCTATGCAAACCTCAAAAAACACTTTACGGCAATGTACGAGGAAAAGGGGACCATAGGGCGGAGGTACTACGACGCGGACGAGGTTGGAGTACCTTTCGCAGTAACGGTGGATGGGAGATCTTTGGAGGACGACACCGTCACGGTCAGGTTCAGAGACACGAAAGAGCAAATACGCATCCCAGTGAGCGAGTTAGTACCCACACTGAAACGCTTGATGGAGCAGGATAAAGAAACACTGGAAGCGGGCACGTAGCTTTGCAGGATCGCTCAAAATGGCGCCGGGGCCGGGATTCGAACCCGGGACCTCCCGGTTTCTACCGCTTTAACAGCCGATAACAGCCGGGCGCTCTAACCGGGCTAAGCTGTCGGGGTCCCGGCTCCCTAGCCGGGTTACCACCCCGGCGCAGGCAGCCCCGGTCAAGGAGCCGCTTCGCTCGAAGCATTTTAAAGTTTGCGGGGGAAGGGGGTGCGCGCATTTTCTAGCTTCGCTCTCACCCTTTGACGCTGCACGCGCAAAAGCTGTTAGTCGATAAATCATAAGCGTGTGCGCAGTACACCGTAGACTTGAACTGCCTGGCGCGCTCCGACAATTCAAAATTTTGCAGCGTGCGCGGAAAGAAGTGTTTCAGCATGTATTGAACAACTACGTAAACCCGGGAATCCGGGAGCTTTTTTGAATAGGAGGTTACGGGGGAGTGTGGATCTTAGAGGTTTTGAGCGGGGCGCCAAAACACTGTTCTCTTTTCCTAGCTCGAAAAGGTTAGCGTTAGCTGTAGTCGCCACAGCACTGCTCGCCCTTTACATGGGCTGTTCACAACAGTTCCTACTGTACATTTTGGTGGTTCTGCCGATGGTGCTCCGGTTCGCAGCCAGGAGTTTCATTACGTTTCGTCGCGCTTACGGTATGGTCCCACTGTTCTTGCTATGGGGGGCGTTCATGTCTCACTTTGGGGTTCACTCGCCTTTGATGGTTGTGCCTCCATCACTTCTCATGGCGGTCCCAGTGAGGTTCCTCTCGAGCTCCAAGTGGAAAAGATACCTTCCAGCCGCGTTGGCTTTACCCGCGGTAGCCGTGCAGACCACCAACTGGGTTTATCTCACAGTAACCGCTGTCCTAACACTAGCGGTCATCTTCTCGGTCGAGCTCTACGCGGTGTTCTTGCAAAAGCAGCTCAACCGCTATGGGGGAATCGAGCTGTTTGAAGCATACTTATCATATACCCTAGTTCGGGATAAGGAGACGTTGGAACGGGCTCTCCTAGATGTTTCCAGCCGGCGGAGCATCCCAGTGTACGCGCTTGATCTACTAGATGAGAGCGGTGTTTGGGGGATTATTGTCGTACCGCACGTGCACCCAGGCCCGTACCGCGATGTAGGCAGCAGCCGCCTACCTTCTCACGTACTGGAATCCGCGAGCAAACGAGGGCTCGAGTGCGTTGTTTTCCACGGAGCGTCAACCCACAGCGAGGACCTCGTGAGCGAGCTTGATGCACGCAGGCTCGCTGAAGCCACAGTCTCAGGCGTGGGCGAGATCCTCTGTGAAGGTCATCAGCTGGGAGTTGGCAGCTATACCGACGGCACGGTGAGGGCTGTCGCTTTTGCGTTGGAGGGTGGGTGGAACATTGTCTTCACCGAGCGAGTGAATGGGGGGATGGAGGATATTCCACTGAACTTCGTCGAAGAGATAGGTCCCCACACGGTTCTTGTCGACCTACACAATGGCTTCGACGAGCCTCGACCAAGCCCGACGTTGGACGACGCGTTAGGCAAATCGCTAGTATCGTGTGCTCGCGCCGCGATTGGACAAGCTCTATCGGAGATCCGGGATGGGTGGACTATCGGCGTAGCATCACTGCGTTCCGGCTGGGAAGATGAGATAGGATCGGCAGGGGTCAGCGCGTTCACGCTTGCAAGGAATGGTGAATGCGTTTTTGTCGTAGTGTATGACGCCAACAACATGGTGCGAAGCTATAGAGACCGCCTCTACGAGCTGACATCGCAGCTGTGCACGACAACGTTGATAGCCACAAGCGACACGCACGAGCTCACGGGTTCGCGTGCAGGATCAACATACCACCCGTTAGGCTACCGGTACCCTCTAGATAACGCTTGGGCTTCAATCAAACTGCTTTACAGTCAGGCGACACAAAGCCGCAAACCGCTCCGCTACAGGCTCAGGAGATTTTATGTGGACGCTCAATTTCTGGATCCAATAAAACTCGAGGAACTTTCAAAGCGTACAGACAAGCTCGTCAACGGAGCGTTGCTGCTATTCGCGTTCGTTGCAGCACTCTTTGCCGTACCGCTACTGTTCAGGTAAGAATAAGCTCGATATACCGACTAGAGCGCACGACCCCTTTACTTCCACTGCATCCCTTGAAGCACTTCTCGATTAACCTCTTGAAGTGTATAAGTATAAGAAGATACCTTAGAGGCTATTCTTTGCAAGCGTTCCACTGGAAATGAGGGGGTCTGAGATGGTTATACGACGCCCTGCGTCTTTATACGCGTAGAATGTAGAACAGCTGTCCACTAGATTGGTTGATAGGACCCCTTTGCTTCCACTGGATCTTTAGAAAGAGGGTTCGTATTAAGTTATTCAGTATTATTCGTTATTATATAACTCTTTCCCATATTATCAAATGGATCTTCTATGCTTAAATTGAAAAGAGTAATAAAAGACTTTATTAGGTTCTGCGGCATGGCGTAGAATCCTATCCGATTCATTTTTTACCGGTCGCGTACGATGTATTGTTAGACTATGGCGCCGAAAGTGCGTATTGAGGAGACGCTGCCCACGGGCGAGAAGGTTACAATCACCCTTGAGGGACCCCAAGTATCGAAAACTCGCGTGCTTCAAGTGTTGGATATGGTAGCTTTGATGGGTGGTGGACAGCGGATCGAGGAAGATGATGGTGAGCGCGAGAGTTTGAAGGAAAAAATCTGGAGCTTCATCGTTGATCGATACGGTGAGGGTGAGTGGTTTTCGCTTAAAGAACTACACAGGGCGCTTCTCGACGAAATGCCGGAGCTCAGGGTGACTACGGTTGCGGCTTACCTGGCCCGCTTCGTGAGCGAGGGGCGCCTGGCGAAGAAGGGGCGGAAACCGTCAACGCTATACCGAGTGCGAACGATTACGGCGAAGGTTTAGCCGGTAGCCCGGCGAAGAACCGCATCAGATCGCTCTTTGTCACTATCCCCACTAGTTTCCAACCTTCAGCTACCAGTACGGCCGGTATTTCCCCTCTCAGGATTTTGATCACACTGCTCAATTTAGTGTTTTTTGATACTAGAGGGAGGGGCTCCGACATAACATCGATTGCTCTGAGCTGTAGCGCTTTCTCTCTGTGTTTTAGGAACGCTTCCACAACGTCGCGCTCGTGCACGGTCCCCACCACACAACCATCCTTGTCGAGCACTGGGACCTGCGAGATGGCGTGAGCCCACATAACCTCAACGATCCGATCCAACCTCTCCTCAACGTTCACGGTTATTACTGGAGAGTTCATAACCTGCTCTACGGATACTTCTTCCTCCATATACTCTCGCAGAGCATTGTATATTTTCGTTAAAGTGGAGAGTCGAGGGTTGACCGTACCGGCTTCGAGCCTAGCTATCAATGATTGACTGACGCCGGCCCTCTTCGCGAGCTCCGCTTGAGTCAAACCGGCCCGCTTTCTCAAGATCCTCAATTCCTCGGGTGTTATCAACTCCATGGCCGATACCTTGCGGTAATAACTCATAGTTAAGATTAACGGGAGGAATGAAGCTGAGCCGCCGCTACGAGAAAGCTCCGGGAAGCTTTCTCAAGTTGAAGTGGTGGGGCCGCCGGGATTTGAACCCGGGTCCCTCCGCAGCCTAAGCGGCTTACGCGGGCCCAAGCCGCGCATCCTACCAAGCTGGACTACGGCCCCGCCGCGTGCCGGTCGTGGGTTCACGCCGCGCTAATAAACGTTTTCGTAGTTCAATCCAAAGTTACCGTCTCTCCTTCGCTCGGGAAGTACGTTTCGAATGCAAAGCTTTTTGCGACCTTCTCGGCGAATTCCTTGCCAACCTCTTCTTCGCTGTGGACTATGACCAACTTGGCTTTATCATCAAGCCTCTCGAGCGCCTTAAGTAGCTCGCGTCTCCCGCAGTGTGAAGAGAAGTCGTACCACTCTATCCTAGCGGCTGCGCGCTTCTTAAGGGTTTCTAGCTCTAACACTCCGGTTTCGAGGAGCTTCCGGGCGGGTGTCTCGCGTATGATGTAGCTAACGAAGAAGATCGCGTTTCGTGGATCCTCGATTAGCTCTTTCACGTAATGAACTGAAGCCCCTCCTTTCAGCATGGCTGCAGGTGAGACTATCACCGATGGGTGTTCAAGCGCTCTCCTCCTATCCTGCCGGCCGTCGACGTGAATTGCCGAGGTTAAAGCTTTTTCGATGAATTCCGGGTCGCGTAGCGCGTTGAGGTTTTCTAGCAGCACGTTGTTAACCTTTCTAGCCATTCCGTCTACGTAGACTGGGTACTTAACCCCGTACTTTGCCAACACGCACAGTATCTCCTGCGCTCTACCAACCGCGAAAGCGGGGACCAAGACGTTCCCACCGGATTCCAGCACCTCGAGCGCGTCGCGCACAAAAGCTTGCTCCACCTCCTCGCGTGGAGGATGGTCAAACGCTGCGTAGGTCCCCTCCATCACGACGGCATCGGCGTTTTCAAACGGTTCCAGGTCAGCTCCAGTTAATAGGCAGGTTGATACGGCGTTGAAGTCGCCGGTGTATAGAATAGTTTCGCCATCCATCTCGATCTCGACCATTGTGCTGCCCGGAATGTGGCCAGCGTTCCAGAACTTCAGCCTGACACCCCGCTCCTCAACTTCGTCTCCGTAGTTCACGATTACTGTACCGTCCTTCATGTCTTCGACTTGCCCGTACTCGTAAGGGATGTAGTACTTTGATAGTTTGAGGAAATCACTTATCAAAATGTCCGACAACTCGAGAGTGAGTGCGGTACTGTAAAGTTTAGGTTTGGCAGAAACGTAGAGGAGCGGAGCAGCACCGCTGTGGTCTAAGTGCGCATGAGTGATCACCACGAAATCCAAGTCGCGCGGTCTAACATGCATCGGAAACTCGGGTTCGGAGCCGCTTATATCGACCCCGTAGTCTAGCAAAATTTTGTTTTTCGAGCCTTCTAACATTATCGCGCTTTTTCCGACTCGTCTGCCTCCGCCCAGCACCTTCAGCAGTACCATTCTATCCACCTGCTCAACCCCTCGCAATCTCACCTTTTAAGCTGGATGGGGCCACACTACGAGCTCGGGTATAGGGGGCGCCGGCAGGGGAGTCGTTCCAAGAACCTCGGCCGGCGGGGACAGGTGGCGGTAGGCTAGCGGCCGCTGTAAGTATAGACCTGGGTCGAGGAAGCGCGGTATCTTGACTTCGATTTTTCCCGATGAGTGGGTCTTGAAGCCGCATACTTCGCATTTAAAGCCCTTGCCTTTCCCAGACGACTTCAACCTTCTTCCGCATCGTGGGCAGCGGGGGTTCTCGAGCTTGACGAGCGGCGGGGTTTCGAGAATGCGTAAGTACTCAGCGTTCAGTGTGATGCCGTGGCTGCGCGGTTGAACCCCACCACCAACTTCTATCGAATCTCCATCGCGCAACAGCTTAGCGATTTTTTGCAACCCAGTCTCGCTGTAGATGGCGCACGCCACCTCCCCTGTAGCGTCGACGAGCTTGAGAATTACGTGTCCGCCCTTCAACACCGTAGGCGGACCCACCACGCGACCTCGGACAACCGTGGAGTCGTAAGGTCTTAGCTCGCCTATGTTTTTTACCCTTGAGAGGTGACAGCCTGTAGCTTGGTTCGTCTTGAAAACCACGGAGAATGCAGCTTTCCACTTTTCAGCTAGCCTGCGAGCTATCGAGGAGAGGATGATGGGGTTTGCGGAGCGGATGCCAGCTATCACGGGGTCGGGACCGCGTGGTGTAGCCAGCACGCGAGAGGAGGCGTAATCGATGTTGGCGAACGTTAGAGGTCTGAGCAGCCGGTCGAGCTCGATGACATCGTCCTCCATATTATCCACAGGCTTCGGCGTTCCGGGTGTTGTGTAGAGCAGGAGCTCGTAGGTGTAAACTTCCAGCTTGTAGGCACCGACGCTCGCCGCCGCGCCCACTACCCCTCTAGCCTTGTGACCGCCAATTACGCGAGCATCAAGTTTCCTAAGAAGGTTTTCGACATAGGAGGGGGTTAGGAGTTCAGTGAGCGCGCGCCGGTACACGGTTCTTAACTCTTTTACGGGACCCCGAACTATCACTGCGGTCGGGTCTGTTTTAGCGTGCTTCTCGCTGTATGCTTCCAGGACGCCTTCAACTACTTCCTCGATCTCATCTACGGCGCCGTCTTCGCAGCGGAAGTGTAGGGAAACCGCTCCATTACCGCGCGTTTTGAACGGGACGTTGGGGTTCAATCTAACCAGGTACGGGTAATCCACCAACGGGATCCGCCTTCTCAACAGCTCGAGCAGCAAGATAGACCCCGTGTAAGTTGTGCACAACCCGTAGGGGCTGTCAGTATCGTCTAAACCGATGTGCACGATGCTTGCTGTTTCCAGCGCGCGCCACCCTATTGCTGCAACTTCAAAAGGGGGCTACAAAGGTTCGTGTTTTAGATGCAGTTTGGATCGGCATTTGACTAGCGTTCGAAGCCTTCTACAGCCAACATCGTTAATGTAGATCGAATCTTCTCCATTCTCCTGAGCTTGTTTGTTAGAACCTCCCTTAGATCCTCTTGTCGTTCAACGCGTACTTTCACTACGAGGTCGTATACACCGTAAACTACATGCGCTTCAGCGACCTCTGGGAGCTCTCTCAATTTCTCCAGCACTTCCTTCTCCGCACCGACATCTGTACTGATGAGCACGAATGCCGTCGGCATCGCTCTCGCAAGTAAGGAATGCTGGAGCGGTATTTCAGCTTAACGCAAGCGGGAGCGGTCAGCCGGTAGTAGCCCGCCTTCTGTTTCTAGGCGGGGTTCGTCTGGGGGCCTACCCGGACCTCACTGCGGGACCTCACAGGTCCTGCTTGGCCCTGACCCGCGGGACGGCCGTTTCACCCTCCCCTCCAAACTCCTCAGCGGGAAGTCCCCGTTACCGGAGGTTTACCGCATCATCTTCATCGCTTGGAGGGGGGTGCGTTTCTGCGCCGTTGCCTGGGGCTTCCCCCCACCGCCTTGCGGCGGCGCGGGCCCGCAGCTCTGGCGGAGCTTCCTCGGATCCCCCGTTGCCGTAGGGACCCGGCACCCGCCCACCGGCTGACCGCTCTCGTATAAAGAGGGAGCTGGATCAAAAACTTAACGATTGGCTCGCAGCTGCGAGCTTTTACAAGCACGTTACGCTTTTAAGCGCGGAGATGCGTAGAAAAATGCCCGGCGGGAAAAGCCCCTGGGGGCTGCCCCTCCCCTGCACCGCAAACGGGGCATACGGCGGGGGGCGTTAACCCCGAGGGAGTGTGCGCGCGGCGCACCGAAGCGTCACCGCTTCGACGGCTATGAAGCCTCAGTCCCCGTGGACGGTCGCTGGTGGTAGACCCTCCGGAGGGAGGGTCGAACCACCGCACCGCCGAACCGGGTTAGGCCCGGAAGGGAGCGGCCCTAAGGCGGGGCGGCCGTGTTGCGGGGAGCGCTGAGGTTAGCCGCGGGCGGGCGCTTCGGTGCGTGCCTGCGCGTGCGCCCTCGGGGGAGGCCGCCGGGCCGCGGCACCTTTTCCGAGGATCTCAATTTAGATAAAGTGGACGTAGAAAAATGATAGATGAAAATAAACTGAAATTAGATAAAGAATTGTTTAATCGAACTCGCTTTCTTCTTTCTTCTCTTCTTTCTTCTCTTTACCCTTCTCCTCTAATTTCGAAGCAGCTATTATGTCATCGATTCTTAATATCATCGTCGCGGCTTCGGTTGCCGCTTTGATCGCTTGGAGCTTCACTGATAAGGGTTCGATTACGCCAGCAGCCCACATGTCCGCAACTTTGCCCTCGAACACATCGACACCGTGCTTCCAACCGTCCGGTTTCTCGTGAGCAGCGCGCAGCTCGGCCACTATGTCTATTGGATCGAGCCCAGAGTTCTCGGCAAGAGCTCTGGGTATCGCTTCAAGAGCGTTAGCGAAAGCCTCTACAGCTAACTGCTCCTTACCGCCGAGGCGGGCGGCGAACTTCCTAAGTTCCTTGGCCACCTCCGCCTCGGGCGCGCCACCGCCGGGCAGCACGTAAGGCTCCTCTAGCACGTCGGCTACTACGCTCAGCGCGTCGACCAGGTTCCTCTCAGCCTCGTCCACCGCCCTTTCGAGACCGCCTCTGACGAGTATGCTGACTGCTCTCGGGTTGGGGCATCCTTCGACGAAGACCATCTTCTCGTCGGCAACTTTCCTCTCCTCGACGAGCTCCGCGTAACCGAGAACGTCGGGGCTGA
>Ga0078972_1004050_pt1 | contig 41700 bp, 42 predicted proteins | sample YelNatPaOPGAMG01_FD_67568 | JGI IMG/M metagenome (GOLD analysis project Ga0078972, IMG submission 67568) | Hot spring thermophilic microbial communities from Obsidian Pool, Yellowstone National Park, USA - OP-RAMG-01 (SPADES assembly) (version 2) | ecosystem: Environmental > Aquatic > Thermal...
CATAAGTATTGTCACCCCAACATTTTGCGGTTCCATCACTTAGCAATGCACATGTATGAGAATCACCAGCAGCAATTGCAACTGCATTTGATAAACCAGTTACAGTTACTGGGATAGTACTGTAGTTTTCTATTGGATAACTTTTTCCATCTCCTAATTCCCCATCATAATTATAACCCCAGCATTTTATACTTCCGTTGCTTAGCAATGCACATGTATGCAATCCCCCAGTAGCAATTGCAACTGCATTTGCTAAGTTAGTTACTACTACAGGTGTGGATTTATCAGTAGTTGTTCCATCTCCTAACTGCCCATACTCATTATAACCCCAACATTTTATGGTTCCATCACTTAGCAATGCACATGTATGATCACCACCAGCGCTTGTCCTTCCACCTATAGGGCCATCCCACTTAAGATTAAAAGCTAAGAAAGTAGAATAGCCATTGCTTTGACTCGTTGCACTTGGATTTCCATAATAAAGATAAATTATTTTACATGAACTTCCTGGGATACTTGGAACTTTTACCCAAACCCTTGTATTAGCTGAGTTGCAACTACCACTTTCAATCCAATAACTTAGCTGAGTTTGAGCATCACTATCTGTAAAGCGAATATCTCCGCAATCGCTTCTCATTTGTCCAGCAGAAATCAGGCTTGCAGTGTCGAGAGTAACTAAGACTTGATAGTTTGATAGGGTGTTTGAGTTTTTTGTATTGTTAATTATAATTGGTTTCTTATAAGTCCAGCCACTAAGCCAAATAATTGAAGTTGAAGTAGATGTTGTTGATGTTGAAGTTGAGGTAGATGTGGATGTTGAAGTTGAGGAGGTTGATGTGATTGATGTTGAAGTTGAGGAGGTTGAAGAAGTAGTTGTTCTAGATGTTGAAGAGGTTGAAGTGCTAGTTATAATATAAGAAAGTAGAGTTGTTTGAAGGTCTCCAATCGAGTTAGATTTAGAAATAATTGATGTTGAATAATCTAAATAAGTAGCAACAATTTTTCCTTTATAAACGGTTTTGAATCCTGTAACAACATTCCCTTTGCTATCTCTACATTGAACAACCCCTGGTGGCAATGAGTAAGTAGATCCAGGATAAAGGATAATTCCACCAGGTATTGAATAAGCATAAGAAGAAACGTTTCCCCAAGCATTGCAATCGATTTGAGTTAGGTTTATCTTACTTGGAAGGTTTGAAATTATCGTTAAGCTTAAATAGCCATTGCTATCTATTGAAAAATTTTTGCAAAGGAATGCACCACCATTGAAAACACAATAGCTTGGAACTGGTGGATTAAATAAACCAAAGCTATAAAGAACACCAACAGCCAAACTAATAATTAAAATAGCCAAACCATAAGTAATTAAATATTCCATTGCTGCTTGAGATTTAAATTTTATTTCTTTAAAAAGAGGATCTTTCTCTTCTTTATCCTCTTTTAATACCTTTTTAATTTTGTTTTTCACAATATCCTTTAGAAAAAAAAATTTAAAAAACTTTTGTTTTATAGGTGTTGTTTAATAATTAAAATTAACGAGAGAAATTTTTATGCTTATTTTTGGCTCTCAGACGGAATTATTGAACAATGCCGCTTTATATTAAGGTATAAAATAAAATTAAGAAAAAATATTTTAATTAAAAAATAAATTATATTGGTGGAAAAATGAACAGAAGCATAAAAGAAAAAAGGAACAAAATATTGCTCTTAAGTTTTGGGTTTTTATTAGCACTTCTTACAGTACTCGCTACACCAAGCAATGTTACTCATGGAAGAAACATAAGAGTCAATAGTGTTAAGTCACTAAATTGGGCTGGTTATGTAGTAGCTTCTAATTTTAGCAAACCACAACAAGTAGTTACAATGGTAAACGCTTCATGGATTGTGCAAAATGTTTCATGCAGCAAAAAAGGCAGCACATATTCTTCGCAGTGGGTAGGAATTGGTGGCTATTTTTCAAATGATACTTCACTTATACAAACAGGAACAGAATCTGATTGCATTAATGGTAAAGCAAAATATGGTGCTTGGTATGAACTTTTACCAAATGCTGAAACTCCTATAAAAAATATAACTGTTTCTGCTGGTGACAAAATTTTAGCAACTATATATCTAGTTCCTAACACAGCAAACGAATGGAATATAACAATAAAAAATGAGAACACTGGTCAGTTTTATACTACTATAGTAACTTATAATTCTTCAAAACTTTCAGGAGAATGGATCGAGGAAAGACCTGCACTTTGCACTAGCATAGTTTGCAGATTAACAACTTTAGCCAATTTTGGCACAGCTTACTATGGCTTTGAGTATACAAAAATAAAACAAACTGAATTTGCAACAGTAGATGGAACTACTGCACAGATAGGGGCATTACCATATGAAAACATAACGATGGTCTCAAATAGCGGTTCTGTGCTAGCTTCACCATCAGCACTTAGCTCTAATGGAACAAGCTTTTTTGTAACCTATGGTAGTGGTAGTACATCAACACATCAAGTAGGTGCAAAAGCATTAGGTATTGAAACAGGAGTAAGCGGGGTAGTACATTAAATAGTTTAGTTGATTTTTTATTTTCTTTTTAACATTTGAACTTTTTTTAATTCTCAATTCTTTTTTGATTTTCTAAAAATATTTTAGAAAATTTGATTTGATGTTGTGGTTTGCAAACTTATAGAAAAGACAGTAAATAAATTAATAGATTTTAGAAACGAAAGAATTAATGAAGAAGAATAATTTTATCCTATGAAGTTAATAAAAGAATTTTTAAATTGGCTCGTTTAAAAATTTTTTATGGAATACTTAAAAAACAAAGATATAGAAATCGAATTCAAACAAAAAACAAGAAGAGCAAAGGATTTAATTGAAGAAGTTACAGGTGAAAAAATAGAGAAAGAACCAAGAATTTTTATTTTTTCTGAAGAAGATCTTAAAAAGAGCGATATAGATGTTGTTGGAATGCATCGTAATAATATAATAGCACTTAGAAAAGAATTAGTAAATAATATATCAGAAAAAGAAAATGCTGATTTTGTTCTTTACCACGAATTCTTTCACTGGGCTGTTCACCAAGTGAAAAATGGCTTTGATGATACCCCCGAAGAAAAACCATTAGCTTTTCCACTTAGAACATTATTTGTAGTAGCAATACCACAAGAAAGATTAAAGGTAAGCTTTATAAAAGAAGGGACTGCTGAACTTTTTGCAGCAACATTAATAAGTAAAACAAAAGAGGAAATACCTAGAAACATATTTTCTATTCACTTTTATCCTGAGGTAAGCAACAACATAGAAATGATACACAATCTCCGTGCACAAATAAAACTAGGTTTAGTTATAAACGAAGTGTATTATACATTTCGCCAATTAGAAGGATTCACGATGAAGGAACTTATGAGGGTTATAGATGAGAATAGTATAACTGAAAAAGATGGAAGAAAAATGTTCCCGTTAAGTGTTGTAATAAATTCTTTTAGAGATTTTGCACTTATCAAAGAGATGATGGATAAATCAGCTGAAAAATTTTACTTGGAGCATAATTGGATGGCAATTCCCCTAATTGGTAAAATAACAACTTTGTTATCTTTAGAAGTTTACAAAAAATACGGAAAAGATGAAAAGCAATTACTTAAAGATCTAATCTACCCTTCTTGGGATGTAATAGAAAAAGTTGTAGAAGAAATAAAAAAAGACGAAGGTGAACAATTACTCAAAACTGCACTCTCAGATCTTACACTTAACTTTAAATGGGCAGGATTTCTAAGGGATGATGAAATTCAGTTTTTAAAAGATATTATAAAGGATCCTGTAGCTGCACAGCAGTTTCTGAAAGATCAAGATAAAGCAAATGAACTAAAAGAAATTCTAAAGAAAATGTATAGGAAAAACTAAAAGTTTAGCTACTTTTACTTTTTCTTCGTTGTTACTTTTTCTTCTTTTTTCCTTCTAAGGTATACAAGTATTGCAACTATTACTATCAAACCTATGGCTATATTAATTATAGAATTGTTTAAAGCTAAATTGTTACTGCTTGCTTTGTTATATACTGGAATATAATAATTGTTTGAACCTGCATACTGTTGATTAGGTGAGCCGTTAGGTTGCTTCCATGTTTCGAAAATTGTTATAGGATAATTTCCAGGATAACCGTTTAAGTCAACGTTGATTACAAATGTTACATTTACCTCTTCTCCAGGGAGAAGCTTTTCAATGTAAGCATTGCTATTTATTGGAGTTATTGGATAAATGCTTTGAAAACTAACTTGTATTTCTTTTGCTTCTTCATTACCAATGTTCTTAATTGTAAAGGTTACTGGCATATTTGTTGCACCAGGATATGCTTGTGTTTCAACCCCAGTAATTTGGAATTGAGCCGAAGGCATTATATAAATTGTCTTATTGAAAACTTTTGAAAAGTTTTGCTTGTAGTTCAAAGAAGAATAAGTTACATTTATTATAATGTTTGCATTTTTACTTGCTGTGTAATTTGCTGAAACAAAAATCCCTTCGTTTATACTGCTTCCTGGAAGCAAAGCTGGAATAAAGAATTTACGTACAGAGCTTAGTATATTCATGTTTCTTCCAGCGATTACTGTTACTGTTATATTCCTTGCAATTCCATTACCAGAATTTGCTATTACAAATTGGATACTTTGATTGTAACCTGAATAAAGTGTAGGAGGCATTGAGCCAAGAAGTGAAACGCTTATATCTGGTTCAGCAACAATAGAATTTATACTAATGTTTGTATTTGCAAAGTATACTTTTCCAGATTCTGAATAATATTTTAATGAAATTGGAATTGTATAAGTTGAATTTTCTATACTTGTATTCGCAAGCATAGTTATTGGTACACTAAGAGAAGCTCCAATTGGAAGTCTGCCTATTGTAACAGAGCTTGTACCAATAGGCTTGAAATTGTTAGTTGAAAGAACGTTAAGTGTTATGTTTTTTACATTATCATAACCATTGTTTTGCAGATTTAATGTTAAAACAAAAGGCTGACCAGGTGTTATTGAATTTACAGAACCACTTACACTTATACTTGGTTTTCCAATTACATATATTGTTATTGGTATAACCGAATAACCAACAACTGTTTGAGTTGTTACTTGATCCTTTGGTAAAACACCACCACTTGTAGTAGCTTCATAGGTAGTTTCATAAGTTGCAACAAGCTGAAGAGTGTATACTCCTGTTGGTATATTGTTTGGAAGGAGCAAATTATATCCTAATTTATAACCATAGCTACTTTCACTTTCTATCCTACTTATTTGAGCTACTGTTACTGGTGAATAATTTAGAAGAGGATATGCTCCTTCGAGAGAGATAAAAACATTGTCTAATGGCTGTTCATAGGTATTGTAAAGTTGGAATGAAATTTGTACATTTGAACCAGCTACTGCTTGTTTTGGTGTTAAAGTAAGGTTTGCTATCGATAGAGCTCCTGCTATAGGAGCTGTTGTTGTCCCTGTTTCTGCACTTAAAATTGCAAAAAGCAATAAAGTACTGATAAATTCAATTCGTGTTTTCATATTCTCAACCTATTTTACTCTTAAACATAAAAACTCCAACTATGAACATGCTTATAGCAAAGGCAATCATTATTATTGAATCAAAAACAAATTCTTGTGGCGAAATATAACCTTTAAGCATTATGTCTCTTACGGCATTCACAGCATATGTTAATGGATTATAAACACTAAGAGGTCTCATGAAGCTTGGAAGTGTGCTAGTTGGTAAGAAAGCACCAGAGAGGAACCATAAAGGAAGCACTAGCGCAGTAGCTACAAGTGAATAAACCTCCATTTTACTTATTCTAGAAGCTAATACTAAAGTAAGAGAACTAAAACTAAAACCAGTTAAAAGCATGAAGAAGAAAAAGCCTAGTAAACCAGAAAATCCACTTGCAAATGTTGCACCATCTAATAAGCCTATTATTAAAGCAAGAGTTCCAGAGATAATTGCTTGAGTTAAAGCATAAAGCATTTTACTAAGTATTATTGCTGTTTTATCTATTGGTGCTGCAAGGAATGCTTTAAGATTGCCAAGTTGTTTATCAAGAATTAGACTCATACTTCCGCTCCAAATAGCTCCAAAGGCTGCGGTCATTATTACTATTCCAGCAACTAGAAAAGTTTTATAGCTTGCTGATGCACCATAAGCATAGTTTGGTGTAAGCTTTGGTGAGAAGCTTGAAAATTTATATGTAATTGCACTTGCTCCAAAGCTTGTTACCTTGCCACTTATATAGCTTAAAACTGCCATCGATACAAAAGGTGAAGAAGAATCTATATACATAAATACTTGTGCTCCTGGAGATCCAAAGGTTGGTGGAAGAATAAGAACAACTGAAACTTCTCCGTTTTGAAGTTTTGAAAGAGCGTCTTGTTGATTTGTTATTGTTCTAATGCTTACTACTCTTCCAGCTACAAGTTGATTTACAAAACTTTGAGAAGCTTGAGTATTGCTATAATCAACAACAGCTATTGGTAAGCTGTGCACACTTGTACCCATGTTTCCTAAGATAAGTATCAAAACTAAAGGAAGAATAACTGATCTGGCTACACTAGTTACAATATTCTTTTTAAAAATAAGCATTTCTCTTACATAAAGTGCCCAAGTATCATGAAGCAAACCCATTATCTCCTCCTCGCTAAAGTTGATCTAGATATAGCATCATTTGATACATTATCTCTAAGAGAAGAACCTGTATACTTTATAAAAACATCATCAAGTGTAGGTTGGTGTAGGCTAACACTTATTACTTCTATTCCTTTTGATTCAAGCTCTCTAACAAATTTATTCATTATATCTAAAGCTTCTCCATCAACTGCAACAGAGAACCTATCCCCTTGCAATTTTGGTTCTTGTTTGAAAAACTTTCTTGCAAATTCAAACGCTTTCTTTAAATTATTCTCATCTGCAGAAACATCGAGTAAAGAACCTTTACTTATGCTCTTTTTTAGTTCTGAAGGAGTACCAAGAGCAACAACTTTTCCATGATCTATTATCGCAATTCTTTGGCATAATCTATCTGCTTCTTCTAGGTATTGTGTAGTTAGAAGTATTGTTATTTCCTTTTCTTTATTGATTTTTTCAAGAAGGTTCCAAAAGTTTACTCTATTTTGAACATCTAGTCCTGTTGTTGGTTCGTCTAGCACAAGTATCTTTGGATCATGAATTAAAGCTTTTGCAACAGCAAGTCTTCTTTGCATTCCACCGGACATCATTCCAGCATAAGTATTCGAAAATTTTTCTAACTCAACCAATCTAAGAAGTTCTCTACCACGCTGCTCAATGATATCTTCTGGAACATGATAAAGCCTTCCAAATAGTCTTATGTTATCCATAGCTGTAAGTTCAGTTTCGACTATTGTTTCCTGACTTACAAAACCAATCATTTGTCTTATTTTTTTAATATCTTTTTTTGTGTCTATCCCTTCAATTATTATTCTACCAGATGTTGGATCAAGTAGGCCCATAATCATGTTTATTGTAGTTGTTTTCCCAGCTCCATTTGGTCCAAGAAGTCCAAAAAATTCGCCCTTTTTAATCCTTAGACTAATATTATCCACTGCTGTAAAGTTTCCAAACTTTTTTGTTACATTCTCTAGAATAATAGAGTATTCCATAAATACCCCAACTTAAAACTTACAAAATCTTCGATATTTCTTTTAGGCTATTTACTAGTATTTTCTTTGATTCCCTTAGTACTTTCTTACCTTCATCAGTTATTTTGTAATACTTCTTTGCTTTACTTCTTTTTGCTACTTTTATATATCTCTTTTTTTCAAGAGATGCGATAGCATTGTAAACATCAGACTTAAGTACTTTAAATTTCCTAAATTTTTGCTCTTTGAATTTTTTAAGTAAATTATATGGATAAGTCTCCCCATCATTTATACACTTCAATAAAGTAAGTTCAAGCACAATATTTTTGATTTTGGCTAATGGACCAATTATCATAAGACCACTAGTTTAATTTTAAACTATTTTAAATTTAAACTATTTAAACTTTACGCTATTTCTATATTTAAACTTTATGTCATTTCTAAGTAAATAGTATAAAATTTTAAATATTGCTTATGCAAAAATAAAACTCAAAGTGATATTGATGATGTATGAAACCAGGCTCTTTGTTGGTAATGATAACCAAACAAAAAGTTTAGCTGAAAGATTTATAAAAAGAGTAAGAAAAGAAGGAGAATTAAAAAATAAGGAAGCAAAACTCGGTGCAAAAAAATTAATACTGCAAGAAGTTTATGAATGGAAAGGAAAAGAGTATATTTTCATTATAACAGAAACAAAAAGATCAAAGTACTACAAGATTTATAAAATTGAAGAAGAATAAAGATTTTTACTTCTTTAAACTTGTTTTTCTTTTCAAAAAATTTTATTAATAAAAAAAGAAAATAGAAGCATGCTTGACTTTACAATATTTGGTTTTATTGCCCTTGCTTCCCTGATTTCTACTTTTATTTCTTCTCGTTTAAAAGCTCCGGCCGTAATCTTTTTAATAATTCTTGGAATGCTTTTTGGACCACATTGCCTTGGTTTTATAAAAGAAAGTGATACAATAAAATTGTTTTCAGAAATCGGTAGTGTTTTGCTTCTCTTTTTAATAGGCATGGAATTCAATTTTGAAAAACTAAAAGAAGCCGGTTTAATAAAAGTTAGTGTAATTTTTCTAATTGAAATTACTTTTATTTTTGCTTTGATGTATTCTACTTTCAGTTTACTTGGGTTTGAAAAAGAAAAAAGTATTTACCTTTCTTCAATATTTGCTTTTACAAGCACAGCTTTGGTAAGTAGGATACTAAAAGAAATGGATTTGTACAAAAGAAGAGAAGTTCCGATTATAATTGGGGTTTGTGTACTGGAAGATATTTCACTTGTTTTCTTTCTCTCTTTTGTTTCAAGCTTAGCGATTCAACAAGAAATTTCTTTAACTACAATAGCTTTATCTCTTTTAAAATCTTTTCTTGTCTTGTTATTTGTAATATTCTTACTTCTTAAATTTTCAAAATTTGTTTCAACTTACTTTCCAAAAGACAATGAAACAAGATTAATGGTAGCAATCGGGCTTCTTTCATTTTTTCTCTGGTTGTCAAATAGCTTAGGAATGTCTTCTTCTCTTGGCGCATTTGTTGCTGGTAGTATAATTTTTTCCTTTTCTACTTCAAAAATAAGAGAATTAGTCGAGGAAATTGGTATTCTTTTTGTTTCTGTGTTCTTTCTTTCTTTTGGGATGTATATCAACCCTTATTCGATTTTATTCAATCTACCAATAATCTTCCTTCTTTCAGTTTTAGTAATAATAGGTAAAATCATAAGTATTTCTTCTGGCTTTCGAATTTTTGGATACTCCATTGAATCTTCATTTTTTGCTTCAACTTCTATGACTTCCTTAGGAGAAGCATCTATTTTGTTAGCTAGCTATGGAACATCGATTGGAATTATTTCAACAGATTTGTTTAGCATAATCCCTGCTATTGTTATGGTGACTTCTTCAGCTTCATTTTTCCTAATCAAATTTCATAAAGAAATTGGAAGGTTTTTTGAAAGGTTTTTTGTTTTCAAAAAGATTTAATATCAGTTTTCAAGAACTTTAAGAAGTTCGCAATTTGCAGAAGGTATATTTATTATAGTAGAATTAAGTACATAAGCTTGCTCATAAGCTAGTTTATTGTAGTAATCTGTCCATGTATGATTTGATGTATAACTTGAATTCATATATGAGGCAAAATAACCTCCGCATATCTTTAATGTTTTTCCTGTTACATTTTTTGTTGGAGTAATAATCCACTTTATTATAAATTCTTTTGTTGGAAAAGAAGTTTGGGGTTGTTGCGGATTCCCTATGAGCAGTATCATTTTGTCCCATGGCCCATTGCTTGGAACAAGCAAATGAGAAGTTTCATTTGCAAATTCCACTCCAAAATAGTGAATGTTTATTGTTCTATCTATATAGTAATTTGTTAAATCTTTAAGTGATGAGTCTCCCCAACCAAAATAACCCAAAAAAGTAATTTTGAGCTCTACTTTATCCCCTGGCTTTGCTTGCGTTGCATTTAAACTTACCTCAACTCTTGTGACATTATTTATAAGAACAAAACTCCCGTCTTTTAGAAAAACGCCCGTGAGATTGAAGGAAATTGGTGTTTCATTAGTATATCTTTGAAAGATAGAAGTAGTAATCGAAGTCCCATGCATTTGCCTGTTTAAAGTTTCTTGTAAAAGAAAAATAAGGCTACCGATACTTAATATAAAGATAAGAACGAAAATTGTTAAAAACTTTTTTTGCATTTAAAAATTTCCATCAAAAAATATTTAATTTTTTTGGTGTTGTATGGCTAAGCAATAAAAAATTACGAAAGAAAGTTACTACTAAATTTTTAGTTTCATTCAAAATTGTTACTTGAATTTAGGTCTAATAGTTAAGCTTTCAATTTCTTTCCTACAATTACACTAGAACCAAGGCTAAGCATAGAAGCTAGGCTAAAAATAAATGAAAATCCGAAAATGCTTATAATAACTCCAGCTATAATCGCTGAAACTCCATAGAAAATATTTTCAAGAGAGCTAACAAAGGCTACTTCTCTTGTTCTATTTCTTTTTGTTGTAGCTTCGGCTAGCAAAGAGTAAAAGGTTGGTGTTTGAAGAGAATAAGAAACTGCTCCAATTATTTCAAGCATTGCTAAAAACTTAAAATCGCTAACAAAAGGATATAGGAAAACGCATACAGAATTTAAAATCCCACCAAGTAGAAACACTTTGCTTTTTCCAAGTCTATCTGCAAAATAGCTAGTTGGTATTTCAAGAATCCCAACAAAAACCCAATAAATACCAATTAGAAGGCTAACGTCATTAATATTTTGAGTAATTTTTGAAAAGTATAAGGAATAGAATGGACCAACTAAGCCCATGCTTATCGCTACCAAAATCTGGGCAATAGCTATTGTAAGCAACTCTTTCCTTAGCTTCATTCCAAACACCCAGTTTGCATGGGCTTATTCTTAAGGCTAACATTTTCTTTAATTTATGCGAACTTGTATCACTTTCCATCTTAGCTTCACCTTTATTCTTGCAATATTATTTTGGTATAAAGGGGTTTATATATTTTTTAGTATAAAGGAAAAACTCAGAAGAAAAAAAGATTTAAACAAAAAATGAGAAAATCCTTTTATGAAAGCAATTCAAGTAAAAAATCTAGTTAAAGTATATGGTGGAAAAGTTAAAGCTTTAAATGGGGTAAGTTTCGAAGTTGAAGAAGGTTCTATTTGTAGCATTCTTGGACCAAATGGGGCTGGGAAAACAACTACAATAAAGATAATAACAACACAGATTCCACAAACAGAAGGAGAAGCGAAAGTTTTTGGGATGGATGTAAAGAGTGAAGGAAGCAAAATTAGAAATTTAATTGGTTATGTCCCACAGGAGCTTTCTTTATGGACTGATATTTCAGCTTATGAAAACCTGTTAATTTATTCAAAAATTTATGGTATCCCAAGAGATGTAAGAGATAAAAGGATAGCTGAAGTTCTAGATTTGATGGGTCTTGAAGAAGCCGCGAATAGAGTAGTAAGTACCTTTTCAGGAGGTATGCTTCGCAGATTGGAAATCGGAAGCATTCTATTGGTTAACCCAAAGCTTATAATTCTGGATGAACCAACTATCGGGCTAGATCCTAATGCAAGAATGCTTGTTTGGAACAAAATAATGGAATACAAGAAAGAATATAATTCTACAATATTTTTTGCTACTCATTATATGGATGAAGCCGAAAAATATGCTGACAAAGTTTTTCTATTAGATATGGGTAAGGTTGTTATCTCTGGAACACCAAGCTCTTTAAAACAACTTGTAGCAAAAGAAAAAATCTATATACATCTTAAAAACGAAGATGCTCAAAAAGCATTAAAAATATTAAGTAACCTAAAAGAAGTTTCTATAGAAGAAGCAAATGGAAATAGATTTGTTTTATCAACAAAAACTTCAAAGAAAACTCTTCCAAAAGTATTAAACTTATTATACAAAAACAATATTGTTGTAAGTGAAGTATCTGTTAAATCTCCTTCACTAGAAGATGTTTTCATTAAGTATACTGGTCATAAAATTGAAGAAGAAAGCAATATAAAACAAGCTTTAGCTACTAGGCGTATGATTCGTTTAGGTCAATAATGTTTGTGATATTATGAAAACTGATGAAATTGAAAACACAATTTCTCAGATTTTTGCAATGGTTGAGCTAGAGTTTAGAAGAGTCATTCATGATCCAAGTGAAATGGTTACGAGAGCAATTCAGCCAATTCTTTGGCTTGTTGTTTTTGGAGGAGTAATGGCTAGAGCTGGAGTATTTGCAAACATAATCAAAAGTGACTATATAACTTATGTAACCCCAGGAGTTATACTTCAATCAAGCACTTTTATTGCTTTGGCTTATGGTATAATGCTTGTTTTTGAAAGAGAAAGTGGAATACTAAAACGTCTTTTGGCAAGTCCGATTCCAAGGTTGAATATTATACTTGGTAGGTCTCTTGCTGGTGCAATAAGAGGAAGCATCCAATATTTGATTATAATTCCTCTTGCTTTTCTAATAGGTGCAAACCTTGTTCCTTCTTTGATAAATTTAACCTTGGGCTACATTTTCATTACCTATGGTTTGATTGGATTTACTTCTATTTCAATAGCAATTGCTTCGCTCCTTAAAACAAGAGAAAGGTTTATGGGTATTATAGGTGCAATAACGATGCCTTTGTTCTTTGCAAGCAATGCTCTTTATCCTTTAGAAGTAATGCCAGCGTGGGTTAAAGTAATAGCTGATTATAATCCTCTTACTTATATCATTTCAGGACTTCGTAATCTTTTAATATACAACTCATTAAACATTATTTTTGACTTCTTTGCTTTAACAATATTTAATCTTCTAGCAATTTTCTTAGCAGTAATTTCTATCCATAGGATAATAGAATAGCTCAAGTATAAAAAACAAAAATAGTTTATTCTCCCTAGTGAAAAAAAGAGTTTTTAAATTACCTCCACCATAAACTTTCTTATGGCTTATATAAAAAGCAAAAGTAATGAAAATTGGTTCTCCAAAAATATTGAAAATGCAAAAAGCCTTATAAAAGAAGTTACTGGAGAAGAAATAATAGATGACCCAGAGATTTATTTTTACTCAGCTTTCGAAAAAAATTTAAAAGCAATAGGATTTCAAACGGAGAATAGAATATCAATCTCACAAGAACTACTTGAGCATGATAAAAAAACTGCTGATTTTGTTTTTTACCATGAGTTTTTTCACTGGGCAATCCGACAGTTAGGAAATGGTTTCAATGGTAATCATTTTTATGATGTACCAAACTTTTCTCAGTTTGCCTTTCCTTTTAGGTTTACACTTGTAAAAACAATGTATAAAAATAATAACAAAATACGTGTAAACTTTTTAGAAGAAGGAACCTGTGACCTTTTTGCAGCAACATTAATCAGTGAAAATAAAAATGAGATACCAAAAAATATGTTTTACCTTCAGTTTTTTCAAGAACCATATGGTATAAAGCAATTTATATCTAATGCTCAGTTTCAAATAAGGCGAAAGATTGCTATAAGAGAAGTTTATAGCACAATACGCGAAATAAATGGGTTTACAGCTGATGAAATAAATAAAATTATAGATGAAAACAAGATAAAAGAAATCCCAATAAGTAAACTAAATGAAGTTAATAAAGATATAGAGAAAATAGATAAAATCGTAATTAAGTGTGCTGAACATTTTTCTTGTAGCCCTGAAGCAGCAACATGTGGATTTCACCAAGTTGGTAAATTAGTAGATTTGTTTGCATATGAAATCTACAAAAAGGAAGGTAAAGATGAAAAACAATTGCTTAAAGATTTAATAAACTCTCCTTGGGATGTTGTGGAAAAGGTAGCAAAAGAGATTAAAGAAGATGAAAAAGAAGAACTACTCAAAAATGTACTTTTAGATACGTCACTTGAATTTGAAGGACTTCTTAGGTATAGATAATTTTTATTCGTAGTGAAAAAAACAATTTTTAAACCACTTATATAAAAATTTTTTATGGGCTACTTAAAAGAAATTAATCAAAAAAAATTTTCAGAAAGCCTTAAGAAAGCAAAAGAGATTTTAGAAGAAGTTACTGGAGAAAAAATCGATAAAGCACCAAAAATTCAGTTTTTTTACCCTAGTTTAGAAGAGAGAATAGCTGGTTTAGCTGGTTTCCGAGATGAAGATACAATAGCTATAGCAATTGATTTCAAAGATGAAAAAGAAAAGTACTATACTTTTTATCACGAATTCTTTCATTGGGCTATTCATCAAAGATTGAAAAAAGAATATATTTTGGATAAAGTAGCAACTGATTACCCACTAACTATATTTTTTATAAGACTAATTGAAGAAGCTGGAGCAAATAAAGTTCACCATCCAACAGAAGAAAAAATAAAAAGCGTTTTTAATAATAAAACTTGGACATTAAACTTGAAATTTATGGAAGAAGGAGCATGCAATTTTTTTGCTGGAATGCTTATAAGCAAAAATGAAAGTGAGATACCAAAAAATATGTTTTTGTTTCTCTCTGTCACAAAAGAAAAGTACCTTTCTGCTATTAAAAAGGTGTATTCAACGCTCTATTCAGTAAATGAAGTATTATCATCTAAGGATATAGATAACATCTCAGCTCTATTTGATGAATTTTCTAAATATTCTTTTTATGATACCTGGACAATAAAAACAACAATTGGAAGTATAATAACTTTGTTAGCTTACGAGGTTTACAAAAGGGATGGAAAAAATGCAAAACAACTTCTTAAAGCTTTAATAAACTCTCCTTGGGGCGTTGTAGAAGAAGTAGTAAAAGAAGTTAAAAAGGATAAAAAAGAAGAACTGCTAAGAAATGCAGTTTCTGATATCTCAAATGAATTTGCGCATTACATAAGATAATTTATTACTAGATTGAAATACTTTGAGAGTTATAATGAACTATTGGACAACACCGCTTGCTCGCTTTCATCCCCTACCTTTCGAAATGGGACTTCTCACGAGCAGAGTTAAAACTTCTCGAGCTTCTACTCAACCTTTTAATTTTTATAACTTAAAGTGAAAAGAAGCTTTTTAAATAGTTTATTAAAAATAAGTGTAGGGTGGAGTAGATGGAAAAAACTCAATCTAAAAGATTTCAAAATCTTGAAAGAAACGTTGAAAAATACGTTGAAAAAGGTAGAATTAGTGAAGCTAGATATATGGCTGAGCTCCTTCACGAACCTTATAGGTCAGAAGCTCTTGAAAAGATTGTTAAAAAATGCATAAACGATGGCTGGCTTGACTGGGCTAGAGATGTTGCAGAAACTCTTTCTGAACCTAAGAGAAGAGAACAACTAGAAGAAATTGTAAAAAAGCATATGGAAAAAAGTTCTTTTGTTATTGCTAAAGAAGTAGCAGAAGAACTTCAAGAACCTTATCGAACAAGATTACTAAAGCAAATTGCTGAAGAGTGCGCAAGTAGGAGCGAAGATGTAGAAGGTTATGAATTTGCTGAAAATGTAGCAAAAGAGTTGTATGAACCACACAGAAGTCATGCTCTAGGCAAGGTTGCTGAAATAGGTATAAAGAAGGGATTTATTGATCACGCTAGAGTTACTGTAGAGCAAATATCTGAATCAGAAAAAACGCTTTTTGAAGAAAAGATTATTGAAAAATATGTTGAAGTTGGATGGATTGATAAAGCTGAAGAGGTAGCAAAAACTATACCAGACGGGAAGGGAATTAAAAAATTAGTAAGAATACTAGAAAGGTATACAGATAAGTACCTAGAAAATGGATGGTATTCTGAAGCAAAAGGACTTGTAAATAAAATTCCTGAACCAGAGAGAACCCAAGTTCTTGAAAAAATTGCAAGAAAAGAAAAAGAAGCATTCCAAGAAAAACAAAGAGGATAAGAGATAATAATCGATTGTAAATTCTATTCCAAAAGTCAAGGCAAATATTTTAAAGTATCCTTTTAAATATTAAGTGGTGTAAAAATCGAAAAAGTAAAAAAACGTGAAAATTTTGAGATAAAAAACGAAGTAAAAAATCACGCTAGAAATATACCAAATGAAAACCTCAAAAACGAAGAAGACGAAGAAACACAATTCAAAAAAATTCAGGAAGTAGAAAAAAATATTGAGAAGTATATAGAAAAAGGAATGTTTGGGATTGCTATAGATACTGCTTTGCTTCTTCCTGAACAACAAATGGTTAAAAATATAGAAAGAATTGCAGAAAAACTTGTAGAAGATGGTTGGGTTTTTGAAGCTTTGGAGACAGCAAAACTTCTTCCAGAGCCTGAAAAAAGAAAAGAAATGAAAAAAATAATAGATTATGATGCAAATAGGAAGGAATTTCGATTTTTACAATAAAAATTTTCACTGAAAGTGAAAGCAATAATTTTTAAATTACTTTTAAAAATGTAAAGATAAGGTGTTAAAATGGAAAGCGAGAAAAATGGCAAATTTTTCAAAGGATCAAAGATTAATGAAATTAAAACTTATATTAGAGGAACAGAAATTGAAACTTCTGAAAAACAACTTCAACAAATAACCCAAGCATTAGAAAAGTTTGCAATAAAACTTATTGATATTGGACTTATTGAAGACGCAACAAGCATATTAAAAGATTTACCACAACCAGAAGGCACAATAGTAATTAAAAAAATTATAAAGAGCTACATGGACATAGATAAATTAAATTATGCTGAACGCTTAACACATTGCCTTCCAGAAAAAGAAAGAATACCTATTGCAAATGAAATTTTTGAAAAATATATAAAAGAAGGAAAACTAAAGGACGCTGAAGATCTAGCAAGTTTACTTCCAAAAGAATTTTCAATTCCTATGCTACAAAAAGTTGCAGAAAAGTATATTGAAAAAAAGAAACTAAATGAAGCAGAAGACCTTGCAATCTCACTTCCAACAGACCAAGCAACTCCTTTGCTTAAAAAAATTGCAGAAGTATACGCTACCAGTGGTGACTCTAAAAATTCTCAACGTATAAAAGAAATTATTAAATAAAAAGTTCAGACTCGTTTAAATTCAATTGCATTTTTTAGCATTTGGATATTGTTGAAAAAAACGTAGTTTTCTTTTTTATTGCAAAAACTTTTTAACTTTTTTAGATCTTCAATTGAATAAGTATATCTTAAATTATAACCAGGAAGACCATGTAGCCTAAAATAATTTATATCACCAAAAGCTTTTTCTTTAAATGGGTCAACTGCTGAAATTATCTCTAGTTCCTCACAAATTTGTTTTCTTTTTGATTCGCTCCATCCTCTTGCTTCCCAGGCAAAAATAAATCTCTTTTTGTCTATTGAAGAGAAAAATTCTTTTATATTTTTTATATTTTGCTCATCCTCAGTAAATGAAGCGGGAGTTTGAAATAAAATAATCTTAGCATTCAAGGCTTCTACTATTTCTTTTGTTTTGTCCCATGCATCAAAAACTTCTTTTGTTGGTTGAAAAAAACCATAGTTTAAAGGGTTTCCAAACTTTTCTTTTAACTTTCTGTAAGTTGGACTGCTAATTTTATGGGTTATTACTTGAAAAGCTTTTATACAAAATTCAAAATTTGTATTAATTTTTGATTCTTCCTTGAGTTTTTGTATACTTTCAAAAGAAGGGACAGAATAAAAAGTGTTCTGTAATTCTACAGCATCAAACTCTTTAAAATATTTTTTTCTGCTTGTTGGAAAACCACAACATCCAACTTTTATTTTAGTAGCATTTCCTTCTTTCTTTTTTCCAATCTCTTCCACTTCTAGATTTATCTTATTCATTGTTACAGTATTTTAGAAATTGTAATTCAGATTTAATACTTTTTCTAAGTGCTTTGTTTGAATTTAAACAAAAAGCAAAAACTTTGAAAAAATTTAAAATTGTTTGTTTTGAAAAGGTATTATGAAAAAATTAAATGAACTTTTTGATATAAAAGGAAATGTAGCAATAGTAACAGGTGCTTCAAGTGGTCTTGGAGTTTTATTTGCAGAAACTCTAGCTGAAGCTGGTGCTAATTTAGCTCTTTGTGCAAGAAGGATAGAGAACGTTGAAGAGCTTGCGAAAAAATTAGAAAAAAACTACAAAATAAAAACTCTTTCAATGAAGGTAGATGTAAACGATGAAAAATTGGTTAAAGAATTCGTAGAAGCCACATATAAAAAATTTGGAAGAATAGATATTCTAGTAAACAACGCTGGGATCGCAGATATAGCTCCTTCTCTACAAGTCCCAAAAGAAAGCTTTTCTAATGTAATAAACACTAATTTAATAAGCGTTTTCATCGTAGCAAGGGAAGTTGCAAAATACATGGAAAAAGCAAAATACGGAAAGATAATAAACATTGCTAGTATCTATGGACAAAATGGTGATATATTTCCAGTTGCATCTTACTATGCTTCAAAAGGCGGTGTAATAAATCTGACAAGAGCTCTTGCAGTTGAATGGGCTGATAAAGGTATTTATGTAAATGCAATTGCTCCTGGCTTCTTCCCAAGTGAGATGACAAAAGGAATATTTGAAGATGAAGAAACGATGAGGCATATAATAACAAAAACACCATTAAAAAGAACTGGAACTTTAGAGGACTTAAAAGGAGTTCTTTTGCTTCTTGCTTCACATGCAAGTGATTATATAACTGGTCAAACAATATTTGTTGATGGCGGATGGACTATCTGGTAGCCTTTACTGATGGAGCTTCAAGAGGAAACCCTGGCGATGCTGCCTGTGGTTTTCTAATCGAGGGAATTATAAAAGAGCCTAAAGTATTTTATCTTGGAGAAGCAACGAACAATTTTGCAGAATATCAAGCAATAATTAAACTACTTGAATTTATAAAAGAAGAAGGGATAAAAAATAAAAAACTAAAAGTTATTTCAGATAGTAAGCTTGTTATAAGCCAAATAAACAAAAAGTTTAAAGTAAAAAGCAAAAAGCTTAGAGCCCTTCTTTTGAAAGTAGAAGCTTTGAAAGAAGATTTGAAACAAAATATGGTAGAAGTTGAATTTGAAAATAAAAGCAGAGAAGAAGAAGGTATAAGAATTGTAGATAAACAGCTAAACAAATTTTTAGATGAAATAAACAAAAAACAAAAACAAAATAAAATTAGTTAGCCACTACTGAACAATCTCAGCAGTAGCAAACCTTGGTTTTACATCAGTTATCCTTACTTTCAGGTTTTGCCCTTGCTTTGCGCCTTTTACAAAGACAACAAAGCCGCTTACTTTTGCTATTCCGTCTCCTTTTGAGGCTATAGCCTCAATTGTTACGGTCAACTCATCCCCAACTTTAACTGGTTTTGAGAGACCGAAACTTTTTCCTTTTCCGAAAGCCATTCTTTCACTTACTTCGCTAGAAATAGTTCTAGCGTAGTAAATTTTAGTGTTTTATGTTTTTAAACCTTTTTATTTTAAGGGGCAGTTACCTTACTCCTTCTGTGCTGCTTCAATTGCTTTTTTTATCCTTTCCAAAGCTTCCTTTCTTCCTTTCCAACCAATAACTTTTACCCATTTTCCTTTTTCAAGCTCTTTATAATGCATAAAGAAGTGCTCTATTTTTTCTCTAACTGCTTGTGGCAAATCATTAATATCATTGATATCCTTAAACCTCGGATCAACTTTTTCGATTGGAACTCCTATAAGCTTCCTGTCTTTTCCTTTTTCATCTTCTGTTTCAAGCATTCCAATTGGTTTAACTTTTATTACACAACCAGGTACTAGCTTATCAAAGGAATAAACTAGCATATCAATTGGGTCGCCATCTTCTTCAAGAGTACCAGCTACAAAACCATAGTTAAAAGGATAGTTCATAGCTGTGTATAAAATTCTATCTACTTGAATTATCCCTTTTTCTTTATCTAGTTCATATTTTACATTGCTTTCAAGTGGGATCTCTATAACTACATTTACTTCTTCTGGCGCATTTTTTCCAGCATCTAAATCCTTGTAGCCCGCCATTTAAATCACAAACTACTTTAAAAAAAGAAAAATAAAAATTTTTCTATGAATTGGTTAGCTTTATTCTATTCAAAGTTTTTTCTTTGTTTCTAAGCTTTATTGCAAGTTTTATTGCTTCTTCTGTTGAATCAACATAAACTATATTTTCATGTTTTATCTCTTCAGCAACTTTTTTGTTCCATGGTCTTTTAACCAAGATAAGTTTTTTGTCTTTGTAGTTGTTGTTTACCATTGCTTCTACAAGACGTGGCGCATCATCTATAATTACTGAGTATTCTCCATTATTCACCTTGTCAACCATATCTTTTACTAAAACAACTTTAAATTCCAAACCAAAATTTTTCTTTAGCCAATCTTTGATAAACTCCTTGTGCTTTTCATCTTGCCTATTAGACACTATAACTACTTCATAATATTTTGAAAGCTCTTCAAGCTCTTTCTTTGAGATATGTGGTTTTATTCTTTCCCTTTCTTTTTCCCAAAGTTCATTATATAATTCAAAATACTTTTCGTAATTTCCGAAAACTTTTTCTACACCTTTTATCCAATCATCTACATCTTCAAGCTGATATTCACCACCACCATTCTCCCTTAGCTTTTCAAGCATCGCCTCTGTTGTTTTTGCTAAGGTTCCATCAACATCCACAGCTATTTTTGGTTTTTCTTCTCTTATTTTGAAATCCATGTTAGATTTTAGTTTAGGAGTATATTTATTTTTTATTTTTAATCAAAAATAGTAAAAATTATCATTTTTTGTAAGTTTCCAATATCTTTTCATAGATCTTTGTTATATTCTTTGAAATTTTCGAGTTTTCAAGATCTTTAATTTTTATACCATTATCAAAGCATCTGCTAAGTTTTGGATCAAAAGGAACACTACCTAAAAAATTTAGCTTCTGCTCCTTTGCAATTTCTTCCCCAGCATTTCCAGGAAAGAATTCTATTTCTTCATTGCATTTATCGCAAATCAAACCATGCATATTTTCAACTATACCAAAGATTGGCATGTTTAACTCTTTTGCAAAAGAAACTGCTTTTTTTACTACAATTTTTGAAACTTCGGAAGGAATTGTAACAATTACAGCCCCGTCAACTTTTATTGATTGAGCAACAGTAAGAGCTTCATCCCCAGTTCCTGGAGGTAGGTCTATGAGAAGTACATCAACATTTTCCCAATTTACTTGAGAAAGAAATTGGTCTATCAATTTTGCTTTTAGTGGCCCACGCCAAATTACTGGAGTTTCTTCATTTTTCAAGAAAAAATCCATTGAAATAACTTTTATTCCTTCTTCACTTTCAATTGGAATAATTTTTCCATTTTCAACAGTTGGATTTTTATTTTTTATACCAAGCATTTTTGGAATACTTGGACCAGATGCATCAGCATCTATAATTCCAACTTTGTAGCCATTTTTTGCAAAAATCAGAGAAAGCATAACTGTTAAAGCACTCTTTCCAACTCCCCCTTTTCCACTAAGAATAGCTATTTTATACTTTATACCTTCTATTTGATTTTTTTGTTCTTCAAACATATTTTATTTTGGCTTTTTCCTTTTTTACTCTTTTTGTTCCTTTGGCCCAGAAATTGGTAAAGTAAACCAGAATCTACTCCCTTTTCCAGGTTGAGAAACAACTCCTATCCTTCCACCGTGAAGTCTAACTATTTCTTTTGTAATTGATAACCCTAGACCTGTTCCTGAACCTTCTTGTGTTGCATATGTTTTCCTTTCAATTTGATAAAACTTCTTAAAAAGTTTCTTTTGGTCTTCTTCTTTTATTCCAATTCCAGTATCGATTACCTCTATTTGGATAAATTTCTTACTCTTTCTAAAAACTTTTATAGTTACACCACCGGTTTGTGTGAACTTAACAGCATTACTTACTAAATTTACAATTGCTTCAACTACTCTTGTTTGATCACAAATTATCTTTGGAACATTTTCACCTATTGAAATCTCAAAATACAATCCTTTTTTCTTTGCTGTTTCCTCAAAACTTTTTATAGGTGGACTTTGTAAAAGTTGAGAAATATCTGTTTCAACAAGCTGAAGTTTTAGTTTTTTTGTTTCTATCCTTGCAACTTCAAGTACGCGCATCAAAAGATCCATAAAGCGGTCTGTTTCGCTAAGTATTGTTTTAAGATATTCCTTTTGCTGCTCGTTTAACTCTCCAAATTCTCCATTGTAAAGAAATTGAGTAAAACCTTTAATAGAAGTTAATGGGGTTTTCAAATCATGAGAAATATTGTAAATAAAGTTGGATTTTAGCTCACTTATTTTTCTAAGTTCTTTTATTTGCCTTTCTTTCTTTTCTATCTCTCTTTCTAGTTCTTTCTGCCGAATCTTAATATATTTGTTTTCAAGAACATAGTAAAATTTTTCAACATTTCCGTTCTCGTCATAAATAGGAATTATACTTTTTGAAAATAAAAGTTCCTTACCATCTTTTGAGGTTCTAATTGTTTCAATTTTTCTTATTTCTTCACCATTTAGGACTTTTTGGATATCTGAAAAAAGTTCTCTCTCTTCATTCTTTCTATAAATATTTCTAACATCATTTCCAATTAAATTGCCAAAAATATTTTTTGCTTCTGCATTCATATAAACAATAATTCCATTTTGGTCTATTGCGTATATAGGCTCGAATGAATTTTCAATAAATTCTTCAAACTCCTTTTTTGCTTTTTGCAAAAGGTACTCTGCTTCTGCTTGTACAATAAACAAAAAGGTATAGATATTATCTTTTTTTCCGAAAATCTTTACTCTTTTCTCTATGTTATTTGGAAGAAGAAGTGTTGCAAATTCTACAAGTTCTTGGTTTTCATTAATTTTGCTTATTTTATCTACAACTTCATTTTCTTTAATAATAGATTCTAAGCTTGCACCCTTTATTTTTTCAGTGTCAAGTAAAATTCCATTTGCATCTTCTATTTTATTGTTTTTAATTACTAAAAAACATGCAAATTTTGATGCAAGCTCAACACTTGCTTCAAGCTTTTTTTCATCTGTTATATCCTTTAGAATAATTATTCTTAAATTTTTAGATTTTACTTCATCTTTTTTGAATATCTTATCTTTTATTACTATTTTCTCTTCGCTCAAAACTTTTTTGAAAAATTCGTCATCACCAAGATTTCTAGCAGCTTTATTTACTGTTATTATATCCCCTCTTTCATTTAGTATCAACTTTGGTACATCCTCTTCAAAAAAAGCCTGAAAGTAATTTATTAATTCTTCTGTATTCTTCTTTAACTCTTGATTTTCTATCAATTTTTTAATATAGTTTAAAAGAAATTTTATTTTTAAAAATTCATCTTCTGAAATCTCTTCTTTTGAAAATATTGAAAGTGTAGCTAAAAGGTTATTGTTTACAACCAATGGAAAAATAATACATGAAGAGTAAAGCTTTGCTTCTTCTCCAAAATTAAATCTTGAATTTAAAAGATTTGATTCAAAAAAAGGTTCGAGAGTTGTTTCAGCAAATTTTGAATAATCATTTGTGGCTTCTGTTTCAATTTTTACTTCTATACCTTTTTCCTTAAGTTGTTGCTTAAAAAGCTCCAACAAAGCCATAGGTTTAGCATTTATTTTTTCTAAATTTTGAATAGAAGATATCAACTCATCTATCATAAATTTTTTTATCATGATTAATTTAAAAACATATTTCAAAAGATTAGAGCCTTAAGATGAAAAATTTACAAAAAAGTTCCTCTTTAAAGTTTTCCTTCTACTTCTTTATCTAAACGCTTAAAGAATTCAACCATAAATCTATGCCTTTCTTCTGCTATTCTTTTTCCTTCTTTTGTAAACATTTTATTTTTAACTCCGCTCGCGGGAAGTCTCCTTTCGTAAGATAGGGGATGAAAGCGAGCAAATGAAAGTTTCACAAACAACAAATTTCTATATAAAAGTCGATGTCCCTATGGAACGTATGGGGGATGCTCGAGAGAAGGGAAAACCTCTACTTCCTTTGGAAGCAAGTTTTTCCTAATGAAACGAGAAGCCCCAACTACAAAGGTGGGGTAGTTCACAATTAGTCGCCCCCACCAGGATTTGAACCTGGGTTATTGGCTCCGCAAGCCAACGTTCTATCCAAGCTAAACTATGGGGGCTAAATTATTTTCTCTTCTTATGAATAAATATTTTTTAAACATAATGAGTAAAAAAGTTATGATTCTAGGAATTCATAATTGCCATGACGCTGGAGCAGCGTTGGTTGAAAGTGGAAAGATCGTTGGTGCAGTAAATGAAGAAAGATTTACAAAAAGAAAAAACGATGTTGGCTTTCCAAAAAACAGTATAAAATGGTTAACTTCTCTAGGTGGAGAAGTAGAAGAAATTGCTGTTCCATGGATTGGAGGAAGTGCTTTAATCTCTAGAGTTTTTCCTTCTTATGAAGAAAAAAGGAGAGAACTTTGGAGAAAAAAAGGTAAAAAGCCAAGCAGAATAAATATGCATTTAAGGAACTTAGCTTTTAAAATAATCCAAGATCAAAAGCCAAAAGAAGTTTGGGAATTTTTTGGAAAAAACATAGGAAGTTATTTTATAAAAAAACAATTAAAGGGTTTTGGTTTAGAAAATAGAAAAATAAGTTTTGTTGAGCACCATTTAGCTCATGCAGCTTCAGCTTATTACACAAGCGGGTTCAAAGAGGCAATAGTAATTACTCTTGACGGTGCTGGAGATGGTTTAAGTGGAAGCGTTTGGATAGGTGATAACGGCGAGCTTAAAAGAGTAAGAAGCTTTAAAGCAAGCGCAAGTCTCGGCATCCTCTATGGTGCTGTTACACTTGCTTTGGATATGAAGTATAGCGAAGACGAAGGAAAAACAATGAGCTTAGCTGCTTATTCTTATCCATGTAAAATAGAAGAGCTAAATAAAATTGTTAGATATGATGAAAAAAGTAAAGAGCTTGTAAGCGATTTTGAAATAAAATATGAACTTTTGCTTGCCGAGTGGATAAAAGATAATCTTCTTTGGAAGTATAACAGAGAAGAGCTTGCTTATGCTGTTCAAAGGCATATCGAAGAGGAAGTAGAAAAAATTGTAAAAGATGTTGTTGAAGAATACAAAATTCCTTATATTGCAGCAGCTGGTGGACTTTTTTCAAATGTAAAGATGAATATGAAAATAAACAATTTAGATTATGTTAAAGAACTTTATGTTTTTCCACATATGGGTGATGGCGGTCTTGCTCTTGGAGCTGCACTTTTACTTGATTATGAAAGAAATGGAAAGATTATGGAGAGGCCAGAGCAGATTTATTTTGGTCCAGAGTTTTCAGATTCTCAAATTGAAGAAACTCTGAAAAATAATGACCAGATAAAATTTGAAGAGACAGATGTAATTAATGCTGCTGTTGAAAAAATTTTAGATGGTGAAATTGTTCTTTGGTTCCAAGGGAAGCTTGAATATGGACCAAGAGCCCTTGGAGATAGAAGCATACTTGCTTTACCAAATAGAGCTGAAAGTAGAGATATGCTTAATCTTTTGATTAAGAAAAGGCCTTACTTCCAACCTTTTGCAGCAACAATTCTCGAAGAGGATGCAAAGAAAATTCTTGAAGATTATAAAACACCAAATAGGTTTATGACTAGTGCAAATATGGTGAAAAAAGAACATTGGCAGGATATGGTTGCTGCATCACACATCGATCATACTACTAGACCACAAATTCTAGGGAAAAAAGAGAATAAACTGTTTAGAGAAGTAATTAAAAAACTAAAAAAGCAGAATGGTATAGGAGCAGTTGTAAACACTAGCCTTAACAAACATGGATTTCCAATCGTTCGCAGTCCAGAAGATGCTATATGGACTCTTCTTAATACAGGAGCAAAGTACCTTGCTATTGGAGACTTTTTTGTTGAAAAGCTTAAGTAACTTTGTAAAAGAAAACAGCATAAGCTGGGTTTAATAAGATTGGAGTATTATTTGAAATAGTTTCCTCATAAGCTTTTGAAGTTTGAATTAATTCGAATCCACATTTTTGTTGCAAATCTCCATAAGCCCAGGATCTGCCTGGTGTGTTTTCTGCTAAACCAAAAAATGAGAGTGGAGCAACAACATAGCCGTCTTTTATTTCGCTACAATTTTTCATATAATCAAGAGGTATAAAATTTATATCTTTTTTAAAGTTTGTAAAAATTTTTAAAAATGCAGTTTCTTGTACAGGTGCATAAACAGTAACTGGGCTTGTTTGGTTTTTTAAAAATTTTGCAATATTTGCTACATCAAGTTTTACATAGTAATTTGTTTTGTACCAAAATATATTTATTAAAATACTCGGGTAAAGTAAAACTATTAAGCAAAAAGCAACAAAAAAATATTTTATTGGGTTGTTAATTTCTATTAATCTTTCAATAAAAATAGCTATTGTAACACATACTGGTACAGCACCAATTAAAAGGAACCTTTCCAATCTATGCATAAAAATGTACCTAGGGAAGCTCATAGTACCAAATTCAAGATAACCAAGTGTAGATACTGCCCAAAGTATCATTAGATAGCTTTTTCTTTCCTTCAAAAGGATTAGCAGCATTGCTGCTATTAAAAATAGATAGAAGTAAAAACCAGTATATCTATTTTCTGCGTTGTTTAAATTATTCCAAAAACTGATTAAAAAATCTTGAGCAGAATTTAAATTAAATTGGTACGGAAACATTACACCAATATAAAAATTTGGATCTTGGGTGGCCCCAGGGATACCTGCATATAAATCTTCTCCAACTTTTTTGCCCACATTTGAATAAAAATCGATTTGGCTTTTAAAGAAGAAAAGCGGGTCATTAATAGTGATAAATTCATACCCAGCAATTAAAAGCCAAGCAAAAATTATTCCAAAAACAAAATAAAATGTTGAAAGAGAGATTTTTTCTTCTTTGTTTAAAGCATAACTTAAAATAGCGTATACTCCAAAAAAGAAGAACATAACAAATGCTTCTGGTGTAGTTAGCAAACCACTAAATAAAAATGCTCCGCTTGCAAAATATTTTAAGTGTTTTTTGGTTTCATCTTTTTCGCTTCTTCCCCACAAGAAAAAGAAGACACTTAAAGTAGCAAAAAATTCCATAGGTATGTTATCTCCAGAGGCTGTTGCAAGCAAACCAACTAATGGGAAAAATACAAAAAGTAAAGCACCTAAAAACCCAACTCTTCTATTAAATAAAATAGTACCAATGAAATACGTAAGGACTACTGTTAAAACCGCACAAGTAAGACTCCAGAGAGAAGCACTGAAATCAGAAGGTCCAAAAAGGTAATAAAATAAAGCTATAGGAAAGTTTACAAGAAATCTATGGCTGAATATAAAATTATCTTCTTTAAACATTCCAGTATAAATCTGATAAGCGGTTTCTGCGTAAACTACATCATCACCAAATGCACTAGGCCCTTTATAAAAATAAAGAAAGAATGCAGAAGAAAAGATAGCTAAAAATGCAACTACTGCAATGTCAGTTTTGTTCACTTTTTTCTTTCTTTTTTCTTCTTTCTCTTTTTTCATTTATTCACTTTGGGGCTGCAGGGATTTGAACCCTGACTTGCAGGTTTCTCAACACAAATTGCGCTTTTCAGCGCTCCAAAATTATATCATCGCAAAAGCTCAAAATTTTAATCTTTTCTGGAGCCTGCCGCGCTGCCTTGTTACGCTACAGCCCCTTACATATATATTTAAAAATTAGTTTTAAAAATAATTGCATTGGTTTTTTTGCTTTTTAGGGTAAAATTTAAAATTGCTAAAGCTAAAATTTATCATGGTTTCTGAAAAACTTACTCAAAGGAAAGAGAATTTTGCTAAATGGTATGAAGAAGTGGTAAAAAAAGCGAGGCTTTGTGATTATTCGAATATACATGGAATCTATGTTATTATGCCATATGCTTATAAAATTTGGGAAAATATATCAAAAAATTTTGACCATATTCTAAAAGAGGATGGAGTTGAAAACGCATACTTTCCTCTTTTTGTAACAGAATCGCAACTTAAAAGAGAAGCTTCACATTTTAATGGTTTTACTCCAGAAGTTGCTTGGCTTGAGGAGAAGTCAGGAGAAGAAAAAATCGCTATAAGACCAACATCTGAAGCTATAATGTATGAGTTTTTCTCTAAATGGATTGAGAGTTATAGAGATCTTCCACTGAAAATAAATCAATGGTGCAATATTGTAAGATGGGAAATTAAAATGACACATCCATTTATAAGAAGTAGAGAATTCTTATGGCAGGAAGGGCATACGGCTCACGCGACTGCTAAAGAAGCAGAGAATTATGCTTTAGAAGCATTAAATCGATATAAAAAATTCGTTGAAGATTATTTAGCTTTAGAAGTTGTTTCAGGGAGGAAGCCAGAAAGTGAAAAATTCCCAGGTGCTGAAACAACATATACCTTAGAGATAGTAATGCCAGATGGAAAAGCGCTCCAGCTTGGAACTTCACATTTTCTATCCCAGAACTTTTCAAAGGCTTTTGGTATAAAATTTAAAACAAAAGAAGGAAATTCTGATTTTGTTTATCAAACTTCATGGGGAATTACAATAAGGTTAATAGGTGCTCTGATTTCTATTCATGGTGACGATAGGGGGCTTGTTCTTCCACCAAAAATAGCTCCATTGCAAGTAATTATAATTCCAACAAAAAATGAAAAGCAACTTTTGAATTTTGCGAAAGAAGTAGAAAAAAAATTAGAAAAAAGTATAAGAGTAAAAGTTGACGATGATTCTTTGCACTCTTTTGGATGGAAGCTTAATCATTATGACCTTCTTGGTGTTCCAATAAAAATTGAAATTGGTGAAAAAGAAATAAATGAAAAAGAGCTTACAGTAGTAAAAAGAAATGATTCGACTAAGATTAGAATAAAATTTGAAGAGATTGAAAAAATTCCAAAAATTCTTGAGCAGATCCAAGCTGAAATGTTTGAAAAAGCAAAAGCTTACTTAAAAGAAAAAATAGTAGAAGTAAAAAGCTATAAAGAACTTGAAAAAAATTTGAAAGAAGGAAGAATGTGTAAGATTTCTTGGTGTGGAAGCAAAGAATGCGAAGAAGAGCTTTCAAAAAATTTCAGCTTAAGAGTAATAACTGATGAAAAACCTTTTTCAGAAAAATGTATTTGTGGCAAAGAAGCAAAAAGTGTTCTTTACATAACAAATTCTGCTTACTAGCAAAAAGAAAAAAATAAAACTTTGCTTTGTGTTATTGCTTTATGAAATTTGTAAAATTTTTTGGTGAGTTAAGTAAAAACGACACTTTGATCGCCGGCGGAAAAGGAGCAAACCTTGGAGAAATGAAGAGAGCTGGACTTCCTGTTCCAGATGGTTTTGTAGTAACATCTCAAGCATACAAATATTCTTTAGAAAAAAATAAAGCAACTTCAAAGATTATTCAGCTTCTCAAAGGCCTTGATGTAAATAATCAAAAACAATTATCTGAGGTTACAAAAAAGATTAGGAGTGTTATAGAAAATATCAAAATTCCAAATGAAGTTGAGCTAGAGATTAAAAAGGCGTACAAAAAACTTTGTGGTGGAAAAGGAATAGCAGTAGCTGTGAGAAGTTCTGCAACTTTGGAAGACATCGTAGGAGCTTCTTTCGCAGGTGAACAAATTACTTTACTCAATGTAAAAGGCGAGAAAGAGGTAATTAAAGCAATCAAAAAATGCTGGGCTTCACTTTTTACTGAAAGAGCAACTTTCTATAGAGCAGAAAAAGGATTTTCTCATGAGAAAGTTTTAATCGCAGTTCCTGTTCAAATCCAACTCGGAGTTCTTTCTGAAGAAGAATATAAAAAAGGAAAATATAAAGCTGGAATAGGTTTTACAATCCATCCAGTTACTGGTGAAAAAGATAAAATAGTTATTGAAGCATCTTATGGGCAAGGAGAAGAAGTAGTAAGTGGAGAAGTAAATCCAGATACCTATGTTTTAGATAAAAAAACAGGAAAGCTAATAGAAAAAAGAGTAGGCTCAAAAGAAAAAATGAAAATAACCGCTGATATTGGGCTAAAAGAAATCGAAACTCCAAAAGAGCTAAGAAATAAAGAATGCCTCACACAAAAAGAGCTCAAACAGCTTTACAAAGTAGCTTTGCTACTTGAGAAGCATTATGATTTTCCACAAGACTTTGAATGGGCTTCTCAGAATGAAAAAGTTTATTTGCTTCAAACAAGACCAGTCACAGCTTTCTTTGAGAAAAAGGAATCTAAGCTTAGAATAAATATAAAACCTTTAACAAAAGGTCTTCCAGCTTCTCCTGGAGTTGGGATTGGCGAAGCAAAAGTTGTTTTTTCTCCAAAAGAAAGTGATAAGCTTAAAGAAGGAGATGTACTAGTAACAAGAAGGACAAATCCTGATTTTGTTCCTTTAATGAAAAAAGCAAGTGCTATTGTTACTGATGAAGGGGGAATGACGAGCCATGCTGCAATTGTGAGTAGAGAACTTGGAATCCCTTGCGTCGTTGGAACTGGAAATGCAACAAAAGTTGTTAAAGGAATTGTAACAGTTGATGGAAGAGAAGGTTTTGTGTATCCTGGAAAGATAGAAGAACTTGCCTCGAGAGAAAAAGCCTTTACAGTTACTCCGGAAGAAGTTAAGGGGCTTAAAACTAAAACAAAAATTTTAATGAATCTTGGAGTTCCAAATGAAATAGAGAAATACAAAGACCTTCCATTTGAAGGAATAGGATTAATGAGAATAGAATTCATAATCGCAAGCTGGGTAAAAGAACATCCCAACTATCTTCTTGAGAAACATGAAGAAAGTAAGTATGTTGATAAGCTAGCTGAAGGAATAGCTATTGTTGCAAAGGCAATATACCCAAGATTTGTTGTTGTAAGATTTAGTGATTTCAAAACAAACGAATATCGAAACTTAATAGGTGGAGAAAAGTTTGAACCAGTAGAAGAGAACCCAATGATCGGATGGCGTGGTGTTAGCAGATACATTTCTCCACAATTCGAAAAAGCATTCAGATTAGAATGCAGAGCAATAAAGAAAGTTAGAGAAGAATACAAATTAAACAATGTATGGGTAATGCTTCCTTTTGTAAGAACAACATGGGAGGTTGAAAAAGCTTTGAAGATAATGGAAGAAGAGGGATTAAAGAGAAGTGAAGACTTTAAAGTTTGGTTGATGGCAGAAGTCCCAAGCATAGTATTCATGGCTGAAGAATTCTCAAAACTTTGCGATGGCTTTTCAATAGGAAGCAACGACCTAACACAGCTAGTTTTAGGAGTTGACAGAGATTCTGATCTTTTAGCAAACATGGGATACTTCGATGAAAGAAATGAAGCCGTAAAAAGAGCCATACAAGAACTAATAAAAAAAGCTCATAAGAACAAAGTAACTGTTTCAATTTGTGGACAAGCTCCAAGCGTTTATCCAGAGTTTACAGAATTCTTAGTAAGAAACAAGATAGATAGCATTTCTGTAAACCCAGACACTGTAGCGAAAACAAAGAAGCTTGTATATGGAGTAGAGAAAGAATTAAAAAGAAGAAAATAAAAAATAAAAAAGTTTTAAAAGACTAAAAGAGAATAATATTAAAATCATCGATGAGGTGATGAGATGAAAAAATATGTGAAATTTTCGACACCAGCAGATTTAGCCCAAAAGGCTTATGAAGCAGTAGCTACTGCAAAGAAGACAGGAGCAGTAAAGAAAGGAACAAATGAAACAACAAAAAGTATTGAAAGAGGCTTAGCAAAGCTTGTTGTTATAGCTGAGGATGTTGACCCTGAGGAAGTAGTTTTGCACATTCCACAGCTTTGCGAAGAGAAAAAAATACCATATGTATATGTACCATCAAAGAAGGATTTAGGAAAAGCAGCAGGTTTGGAAGTAAGCTGCGCAAGCGTTTCGATTGAAAACCCAGGAGAAGCTGCAAAGCTTGTCGAGGAAATAGCAAGCAAAATTTCTGCAATAGCTAAGGGTTAGAAATGGAAGGATTTTTAGCTGAAATAGTAGAAGTTATTGGAAAAACAGGAGTTTTTGGGGACGTTTACCAAGTAATGTGCAAAATACTTACTGGACCAGATAAAGGCAGAGTAATAAAGAGAAATGTAAAAGGTCCACTTAAAAAGGGAGATTTAATAGTCCTTCTAGAAACAAGTAGAGAAGCTAAAGCAATAGTATCTAAGTAGTGGGCAAATGAAATGCTCATTTTGTAACAAGGAAATTGAAGCTGGAGAAGGAATAATCTATGTTACATCTGATGGTAGAATAAGGTATTTCTGTAGCAGCAAATGCTATAAAAACGCTATCAAACTAGGAAGAATACCTAAAAAACTAAAATGGACTCAAAAAACAAAGTAAAAATAAAAGAAGCGAATACTAAAAATAAGTATGATAAGACAACCAATAGTAACAGTTATGGGTCATGTTGATCATGGAAAAACATCTTTACTTGATTGTATAAGAAAAACAACAATTGCAAAAAAAGAGCATGGTGCAATTACACAGCATATTGGGGCAAGTGAAGTTCCAAAAGATGTAATAGAAGAAATATGTTCTCCAATACTTTCCAAAATTGGTGCAAAGCTTAGAATCCCAGGTATCTTATTTCTAGATACTCCAGGGCATGAAGCATTTACTAATCTTAGAAAAAGAGGAGGGAGTATTTCTGATCTTGTTGTAGTTGTTGTTGATATTAATGAAGGTTTCAAACAGCAAACATCTGAAGTTATAAATATACTTAAATCTTATAAAACACCATTTTTAGTTGCTGCGAATAAGGTTGATTTAATTACAGGTTGGATCCCATCAAAAACACTTTCTATTCAAGAAAGTCTCTCTCTTCAAAATTCTCAAACATTACAAAGGTTGGACGAAAAAATTTACTCAATAATCGCTCAACTTGCAACAGAAGGTTTTAATAGCGAACGCTTCGATAGAGTTAAAGATTTGACAAAAGAGGTTGTTATAATTCCAACGAGCGCAAAAACAAAAGAAGGTATTGCAGAACTTCTTGCTTTTATCGCAGGACTTTCACAAAAATTTCTTGAAGAAAGATTAAAAATTGAAGTTGAGGGAAGCGGCAAAGGAAGTATAATAGAGCGAAAAGAAGAAAAAGGATTTGGTGTTACAATAGATGTTATACTTTACGATGGAACATTAAAGGTTGGTGATGAAATTGCTTTTTCTGATGGGAAAGAAGTGAAGATTACAAAGGTGAAAGGTATACTCCATCCAAAGCCACTTGTTGAAACTAAATCAGCTGCAAAAAAAGGTAAGTTTGAAAGTGTTAAAGAGATAAGTGCTGCAGCAGGGATAAAAATAATTGCACCAGATTTAGAAGGTGCAATTCCTGGTTCACCAATATTTGTTGTTAAAGGTCCAGAAGATGAAAAAATCCAAGAAATTAAATCTGAAATAGAAAAAGCATTAGAAGGTGATGGTGAAGGAATAATTGTGAAAGGGGATACCATTGGAAGCTTGGAAGCGCTGAGGCATCTTCTTCAAAATAAAACAAAGGTTGCATACTTTGGATTAGGTACAGTGACAAAAGAAGATATTTCATATGCTTCAAGTTTTAAAGAAAAAAATAATAGCTACGGAATAATTGTTTGCTTTAATGTGGATGTTGAAAAAAGTATAAGAGAAGAATGTGAGAAAAGGGGAATAAAACTTATCACTACAAAGGTTATTTATGAGGTTTCAGATCAGCTTGAAAAAACTTTGGAAGAAATAAAAAACGAAGAAAAAAAGAAGGCAGAAGAAAATTTAGTACTTCCAGCACAGATAAGAGTTCTTCCGTTTTGTTTTAGATTTTCAAACCCTGCAATTTTTGGGGTAAGAGTAGAAATTGGAAAAATAAAACCAGGATATTTACTTATGAACGAAGATGGAAAAAGGATAGGTAGAATAAAATCTATTCAAAGTGAGAAGGTAACTTTAAATGAAGCCACAAAAGGGCAAGAAGTTGCTATATCTGTTGATGATGCAACTTTTGGTAGGCACTTTAAGGAGAACTCAACTCTTTACTCAATTATACCAAAAGAAGATATTGAAGCACTAATTGGGAAGTATTCTTATCTTCTTGATGAAGAAATGAAACAGCTTTTGTTAAAAATAAGAATACTTCAACTAAAGTCCTAACTTCTTTCTTGCTTCTTCACTCATCATTTCTGGTTTCCATGGTGGGTCAAAAACAATATTTATTTTTACTTTTTTTACTCCTTCTACTTCTTTTGCCTTTTCTTCGACACAACTTACTATCGAAAATGCAAAAGGGCAAAATGGTGATGTGAGTGTCATATCTATAATTACATTGCTTTGTTCTATGTTAATTTTGTAAATTAAACCAAGATCTATAACATTTAAACTTGTTTCTGGATCCACACATTCCTTTAGTTTTTCCTTTATTTTTTCTTCACTTATTTGTGCTTTCATTATTTCATCAAAATGTTTTTGAATATATTGTTGCTACCAGTAATTGTTATGTTTGGTGAAGAGAATATTGTGATATTTCCAAACAAAGAGTTTGAAGCTGTTCCAATTATTGAGTACAAACTTGAAGAGATATTTATATTCTGGAAATTAAACTTGGCTCCATATATTTTTGCAACTGTAGAGAAATTCTTTACATTGCAGTTTTTCATAGTAAATCTAGAAGCATTTACAAAAACTAATGTATTTTGTGAATTTCCTAAAAGCGTGTGACCATTGCAATCTAAGGTAGAATCATTAGAATAAACTGTAAAGCAGGTAGGTGCAGAAATTACATAGTCAGAGAATAGTGATAAGTAACCTCTTAATGGTTGGCAAGGGCTTGATAATGGTGAAGTACATACAAACCACACACAATTCTTTGAAGCACATGTTGCAATTCCATTGTTTTTGTTTATTGAATTTGTAGAAGGATCACAAATTACATTTTGGAGTTTTGAAGTTGCTATTGAATTGTTTTGGCTTTGGTTCAAGAACAGAATCTTCTTTATATTTGTAAAGATTATTTTGTTTGAGTTTGAGTTATTAAGTATAAATGAATTTGATATACTTGTATTATGGATAAGGCTACCATAAAGTTTGTTTACAATAAAATCAGTTGTAGTAACATTTATGAAATAAGAGTACCCAACATTTTCTAAAACTATTTTGCCGACATTTACTGTGTCTATAATCTTTAGATATTTCGAATTTTTCGCATAAATGCTGTTTTCAAAATTAGAAATTTTGCAGTCTATTAAAGTTACATTATCACCTTTTACTAAAATTCCATTTCCAATTCCATTTCCTTGAATAGAAAATCCTGAACACGAAAGGTTAACATTGCTTGCAAGGATTTGAATGCAAGAAGAACTTGAAACTAAATTATTAGATAGTGTATAATTTCCAGATGAAGAGATCACACTGCAGCTCTTTACTTTTGTAGAGCTCAGTGAAGGTGTTAAAATCTTTGTACAATTTGCCCATAAGCAGTTTCCAACTAAGCAAGAAGAAGATGAAAAGGTGTTAAGATAAATACCTCCACTTGAATTGTCACATGAGAAGTCAATTTTTATGTTTTTTGAATTTTCTTGTTCAAAGAAGTTCCCAATAGAATTTTTTTCAAGTTGAAATCCAAATGTGTTGTTGTAAGAAGACACATTATGGAAAACATTTTGAAGGGAATTTTGAATCTCAATACCGATTCTATTGTTAAGGACTTTTAAGTTTTTAAAGTTGTTTGCATTTGAATTGTTAAGTAAAACACCTTTATCATTTCCTTTAATTTCAACATTTTCTAAGTTTATATTGGAACTTCCAAAAATGCTTACTGCAATACTATTGGTTTGTAAAGCACCATTTTTTATATCAACTTTATTTACATTAAATATCTTAATAGCTGTTGTGGCTCCATTACCAACAATTTTTTTATTGTTTAAATCTATTGAGACATTGCCAACTTTAATTTCCAAACAGTTTATTCCAAATCTTGAGATATTTGAAAGGTATATATCTTTTGAAACAAAATACTTTCCTGGTTTGTCTATCATCCCGCAGCCTTCTATTTTTTGTGATAAACTTTCAAGATTTATTGGATAATTTCTTCTACAGTTTGCAAATTCACATCCAGAATTGTTAAAGCAACCACCAATAAATGAAGAGCTTGATAATAAAACACCAGATATGTAATCACACTTTAAATCATAAATTCCACTTCTTAAAATATTCCCATTAATACTAATATTTGATGAATTTTTAAGTTCCACTCCAAAAATTGTAGATGATGAAATATTTCCATTAAATTTAATACTTTTAGAATTTTGGAGAACCAAAGAGGAAAGAACATTATGGTCTAAATTTGAATCTATTTTAACATTTGATGAATTTGCAATAAAGATTCCATAAGAGCAATTTTTTATTGTTAAGTTTGATATAACAACATTATTAGAAGAGTTTACTATTATTCCATAAGAAAATGGTGAAATGTTTAAGTAAGGCCCATTTCCCCTAATTACATGGCCATTTCCAAAAATTTTTACGTTGTTAGCTTTTACAGTTATACATGGTGTAGCTTTATTAAATTCGATGTCATTCTTAAGATAATAGATTCCAGAAACTGAGATATTTGAACACGAGGAAATATAGCTTAGTTGAGAGGTAATAGTAGTTGTAGTTATACTTGAGGTTGTTGGGGTTACTGGAGTTTGAAAAAATAAGAAGTAAACTGCTATTCCAACAGTAAGAATCGATACCAGTAAAAATAAAATTTTTTTCTTACTTGGTTTTTCTTCAGCAATAACTTCACCAGTTTCTCCAATATTTTCTGTAGGCGGTTGTTGCTGATTTCCTTCTGTAGGTCCTTCATTTGGGAGCATATAAGATTATTGAAAAAAATATTTAAATAGTTTCCTAACTTTTTAACCAGCAAAGTTATTTTTTTATTAATAAAAAGAATGTATAAATTTTTAGTTTTCTATACAATATTACGCTCCAGTAGCTCAGCGGTAGAGCGACTGCCTCGTAAGCAGTAGGTCGTGGGTTCAAATCCCACCTGGAGCTTAGACATTTAAGTTTTTAAATCTAAAATTATTTATGAAGGAAAAAGTAATATTAATAAAAAATGTAGAAAAACCAAAAGTTTCCATAATAGTACCTACTTTAAATGAGGAGAAATATGTTGAAAAAACGCTTGTTTCAATTAAAGCCCAATCAATAAAAGCACCATACGAAATTATTGTAAGCGATGGGGCTAGCAAAGATAACACAGTAAAAATTGCAAAAAAATATGCAAATAAAATTGTTATTTGTAAAAAAAGAGGCCCAGCAGTCGGAAGAAATTTGGGGGCAAAATATTCAAAAGGAAAATTTCTTATTTTTGTTGATGCTGATACTATTCTTTTGCCTAATACCATTAGTGAAATTCTAAAACTTCTTAACAAAAAAGATGTAGTACTAGCTACATGTCCAATACTACCATCAGAGTATAAAATAAGAAATCACTTTCTATTCTGGTTCTACGACCAATTTTTATTGACCAGTTTAAAAACAAAAAAACCACAAGTTCCTGGAATTATAATGGGCGTAAAAAGAGAAAACTTTTTTAGAATCGGTGGATTTAACGAAAAAAAGAATATAATGGAAGATTTTGATTTTTCAGAAAGAATAGCAAAAATTGGAAAAGTAGGAATCACAAATGCAACATTTGTTTTAACATCTTCTAGAAGAATAGAAAAATGGAGCAAAGCAAAAAACGTGAAAAGTTTGGTAAGTTATTTTGTATACCTTTTTACTGGTAAAGGCATAGGTAAATATGAACCAGTTAGATAAATGAAAATTTATTGTACCAACTCTTTTAGTTCTTTTAATGAATCAAATAAATAATCTGGCTTTTCTTTTTTTACTAGATATTTTGGACTCCAATTTGGGACTATTGCAACTTTGCATTTTGCTTTTCTTGCAACTTTAATATCTAATACAGTATCACCAACATAAACAATATTCTTTGTTTTAATTTTTAGTATCTTAGCAATCCTTCTAATTACTTCACTTTTATCTTCGAAATCTTCATTTGTAAATACTTTTTCAAATTTGAATCCAAACTTTTTTAGAATTAAAAAAGTAAATTTTTTATCTGAATTTGTAATAAGGTAAACTTTAAACCTTTTTCTAAAGAATTCAAGAACTTCTTTCGCATTTTTTATTGGTTTCACAATTTTTATACCTTCTTTATACTCTTTTTCTCTTAGCTCTTTAAGTAAATCACTAATTTTTTTCTTTTTATTTTTCTTTAAAATTTTTAAAAAAACTTTTTCAGCCCTTTGTCCGTTTAATTCCTTCCAAAATTGTCTTTTTTTAAAATTTATTCCATTCTCTTTCAAAACCTCTTGAAAAAGGGTATAATAAACCCTCTTCGAATCTATTAATGTTCCATCCAAATCAAATACAAAAGCCTTAATCTTTTCCATAGAAATATTTTACTTCTTTTTCATTTTTTACATTTGCGATAACTTCAACGTAATCTTCGAATCCTAACCTTTTAATTTTCTGGTTTAATATCTCCTCTATTTGAAATATTCCTGCAGTGTCGCTCATCTTTATTTCAATTCTTACTGGCTTTGTTTCACCATTTTTTATATTAACTTCATCTATCGCCATAGCTGAGAAGCTGTGAATATCTGCTTTTCCAGATTCATAAGGAATTCTTGCTCTTCCTTTCGTCATGTCACTCCCATCAGCACAAGCTATTATTTTCGCTTCAAGAGAAGAAGAAATATAATGACCCATATGGCAAAGAATCTCCTCTAAAATTGTGCCTTCTAATTTAAAGCTTTCAATTTTTACTTCTCTTAAAAGTCTTTCTACAATTGGCTTTGCGATTATAACTCCAAGAAGTTCATGATTCTCCCTAGAAATTGAGTTTCCAATATCATGTAAATAACTCCCAATGAGAAGAGCAATTATCTCCTCTTCTTCCCCTCCAATTTTTTCTTTTTGGATATTCCCAAGAATTTTGTTTTGGTTTAAAATTTTATAAATTTTTATGGAATTTAAGGCAACTATTTTTGAATGCATTTTTCCATGATCGTTCATGTGCAAGCGAAGCATAGTAACAATATTTGAAAGTTCAAGGAGCTCATTAACCTCTTTATCATTCTCTAAAAGTTCAAGGAGCATTTTTGCTTTTTCGTATTTTTCTAATTCAGAATACAGTTCTTTTGTTATATCATTCTCTTTCATAGAAAAATTTTCTGAATACACTTTTAAAATTATTTGCTAAATAGAAAAAGATTCATTTTAAAAAAATAAACGTTACAATGAAAAGAGACCTATTTGAAAAAAGTGAACTACCCCACCTTACAGATGTGAGCTAAAGGATTACAAAAAACAAAATCCAAAATGGAACCCTTTTGAAATAACAAATTGGGAATTAGAAAGATACTTGCAATTTTAGCTTAATAAGCAAAGTGTAAAGTAATATCTTTAACATAGATTGTGAGCAAAGTATTAAAAATTTTGTTTAGAAAATTAAAATATGATAAAACAAATTTATTGTACTCAAGGAACATTATGCTTTGCTTACCCATTGGAAAAAAGGAAAGTAATTAAAAAAACACTTGTGAAGGGTGGAGGAATAATTTTTATTTTTTTAATTTTTTTAATTCTTCTTGTAGCGATAAATCTTCAAGTCTTCCCTTTTCTTAATTTCTTTTCGCCATTTTCTGATATTTTAATTTATGCTGAAGTATTCCTTCTTTTGCTCATTTTGGTTTCACTTTTCTCAGAAATACTTTATTTTAGAAATTATTTCTATGATTTAAAAGAAAATGGTTTAATAGTTAGAAAAGGGGTAGTTAGTAAACATGAAGTAACAGTTCCACTTGATAAAATTCAAGATATTTATGTTGACCAAGATTTTTTAGATAGAATTTTTGGGCTTTATGACCTTCACATTGCAACAGCTGGTTTTGGCTCAAGTGATATACACATAGATGGAATAAATTATATGAGCTCAGAAGCATTAAGAGAATTGCTCTTAGGAAAAACTGGAAAAACAAAAAGAGAAAGCAAGTGAAATGGTACTTCAATATGAGCTTTTAATAATTTTTGCTTGTATTTTAATAGCTTTAGCTCAAATAATTTTTAAAAAATATTTACCAAATTTTGAACTTAAAATCAGCTCAGTAATTTCTGTACTTCTTCTTCCAAATATAATCCTTGGGCTTTTTCTCTATTTCTTAGCTCTTTTGATCTACTTATACTCCTTATCAAAACTTCAATTAAGCTTAGCATACCCTTTTCTTTCATTCTCATTTATTTTTGTAACCATCTTTTCTATTATACTACTTAAAGAAAAAATAACAATGAAAAGAGCAATTGGAATTTTGTTTATAATAATTGGAGTAGCACTGGTGAATTTATGAACCTTAAAATGTTTGCTGCAATATTTACCTCTGTTTTACTTGGTTCATTTGGTCAAATATTTTTAAAACTTGGAGTTAACAACTTTGTATTTCTTTTAATTGGTATTGGTTTGTATGGGACTTCTACAATTATTTATTTTTATGTTCTTTCAAAAAAAGATTTAAGTTGGAGTTATTCATTTATTGGGTTAAGTTATGTTATTGTAAACCTACTTTCACTTCTACTTGGAGAAAGCTTCTCAATCTTTAAATTTGCTGGAAGTATAGCAATTGCAATTGGGGTAACATTTGTAGCATTAAGCTAATTAGAAATTAGTTCTCTAGCTTTAACTCTACTCGTGGGAAGTCCCCTTTCGAAAGATAGGGGATGAAAGCAAGCAGGCGAAATTTTCATAAACAACAAATTTGTAATAATTGTGTAAAAAGGTAAACATATGCTAAGTTATAAATTTAGAATTTATCCGAATAAAAATCAAAAACAAATACTAGAAAGGAACCTTATTCTTTGCAAAGATATGTACAACTTCCTTCTTGGACAACTTAACAAAGCAAGAAAAGAAGGAAGAGAAATTGATTTACAAGCTCTTGTTGCAAAGATAAAAGAAGAAAAACCAATATTCAAAGAAGTTTATTCAAAAGCTCTTCAAATGGTAAGTTATCAACTAAAAAGCAATTTAAATGCATTAAAAAAGTTGAAGAAAAAAGGGAAAAAGGTTGGAAGGTTAAGATTTAAAAAGAAAATAAAAACAATAAACTACAACCAATCTGGATTCTTTATAGATTTTAAAAAGAAAAAGATAAGCTTTTCAAAGATAGGAACAATAAATATAAAACTTCATAGAAAAGTTGAAGGAAAGATAAAAGGAGTTATAATAAAAAAGGAAGTAGATAAATGGTTTGCGATTTTACAAGTTGAAGAACTAAAGATAGAACAAAAAGAAAAAGAAACGAAGGATCAAAAAGTAGTTGGTATAGACCTTGGGATAAATCATTTTATTGTTAATTCTAATGGATTTGCTATTGAAAATCCAAAAATTATTGATAAGCAACTAAAAAGAATAAGAGTTCTTTATAGAAAACTTTCAAGAAAAAAGAAAAATAGTAAGAATTTTGAAAAAGAAAAATTGAAGATTGAAAAATTACATTTAAAGATAAAGAATATTAGACTAGATTTCCTTCACAAACTTTCAAAATATTATGTAGAAAATTATGATGTAATTTATTTAGAAGATTTGGATATTGAGGATATGCTTAAAGGAAAGCATAAAGAAAAACTTCATATGCATATAAACGATGCCGCATGGGCCAAGTTCAAGCAACTACTTTCTTACAAGGCTGAAAGAGCTGGTAAGAGAGTAGTTGCT
>Ga0078972_1004051_pt1 | contig 41696 bp, 36 predicted proteins | sample YelNatPaOPGAMG01_FD_67568 | JGI IMG/M metagenome (GOLD analysis project Ga0078972, IMG submission 67568) | Hot spring thermophilic microbial communities from Obsidian Pool, Yellowstone National Park, USA - OP-RAMG-01 (SPADES assembly) (version 2) | ecosystem: Environmental > Aquatic > Thermal...
TGCCGCCCCGCGGGGCGGCAAAGCGGGCGCCTACATCTACTCCACGCCCCCAAAGGAAGCTGGCGGGCAGCTTGCCTATGAGTTGATCGATGGCGTGGGCCAGGTGCTCTCGATAGCCGCCATGATCGCTTCGGGGTGCGCCTTGACGATGGAGAGCCCGGCTTCCGGCGCAACTTCGGGGGTGGCGCCCAACGGTCGGCCGTGCCCCGCATCCATAAAGGCCTGGATATTGGCCAGGGGCGTCTCGGGCGGCAGGTCGCAGCCGGTGGAGAGCACAAAGTTACGGTGGGGCGCCATGGCCTCCAACAGATCGCACGTGGCCCGGTAGACGTTGGCCGGGGTCTCATAGAGCATGACGGCAGTCGGGTTGATGTTACCGATCAGCACGACCTCCTCGGGCACACGGCGGGCGGCAGCCGGCAAATCGACGGCGGAGTCGAGGCTCAGCCCCTGCGCGCCGGTGGCGACCATCTCATCCAGCAGGTGGGTGGTGTTGCCGCAGATGTGCAACACAGGCATCGCCTCGAGCGAATCGACAATCTGGGCCACATACTGGCCCGAGAACTCGCGAAACTGCCGGGGCGAGAGCATCACTGCGGTAGGCTCCAGGATGGCGACGATATCAGCGCCAGCCTGACAGAGGGCAGCCGCGTAGCGAGATATGACATGGGTGCAGAAGCGCAGGGTCTTGTGGAGGAGGTCTGGGTTCTCGATCGTCGCCAGCGCCACATCAGTGGCGCCGATCATGAGGCCGGCCAGGGTAAAGGGGCCGATGCAATAGCCTCCGCGCAGGATGTTCAGGTACTGAGACATCAGGCGCAGGGTCTCGATAAAGACGCGCACGCGCCCATCGCGCAGCACGTCGAGGTGGTAAAAGGCCTGCAGATCCTCCTCCATCTTGACCAACGGGTATTCTACGGTGGGTGACTCGTGCAAGGGATAGGTCACTGGCAGGCCCAAGGCGTTTGCCTCTACCGAAAGGTCCATGAAAGTAAAGATACCATCGGGCTGGAAGCGGCGCGCCAGCTCGAAGAGAGTCCAGAATTGCACTCCCCAGTTAAAGCCGTTTTGTTTGAGGGTGGTGTGGTTGATCTGTACCCCGGGGAACCCCATGAGTGGGATAACCGGCGGACGCTCTTGAGATCTGACGATCCAGGCGAGGGACGTGCGGCGAATCATGAGTATCCTCCTCAACTCGTGAGGGTTTAGGTCAACGAACGACTTTGTGAAATTATACACGATTAGGACATAGTGTCAAACTCCGATGGGGGGGCAAGAAAGAGCGCCCTGCAGAGGAGTGCCTCTGCAGGGCGCTCTTTCTTGCCCCATTCCAGTTACCGCTGGTGGATGGACGCGCCGCCGCTGGTCTCCACACGGCCCAGCGTGGGCTTGCCGGCGTACTCGAGGTGGGCGCCGCCCGAAAGCTCGGCGTCGAGGTGGCCCGAGACGTTCACGTCGGCCCGGCTGCCGCCGCTCAGATGCACAACGGCATCGCTTGCAGGCCAGTTGAGCAGATCGGCATTGCTGCCGCCGGAGCCGTTCAACTCGAGCCGCTGGCCGGAGCCGGCGAGCGTCAGGCGGCTGGCGCCCGAGAGGCCGGCGCGCAGGTAGCCGGCGCGAATGTCGCCGCGCAGGCTGGCAGCGCCGGAGAGATGCAAGTCCAGGTCGCTGCTCGATTGAAAACCGGTGATGGTGGCCTGCGAGGCGCCGGAGAGCCCCACACCGCGCAGGCTGGGCAGGGCGATGCGGGCGCGCAGCGTGGCGCGGGCATAGTTACGCCCCGGGCGGAGGCCGATGCGGAGCGTATCGCCGGAAAGGGTGACCTCCACATCGGGCAGGATGTTGTCATCGGCGCTGACGACGACCGAATAGTTCGCTGCCTGTGAAACCTGCACCTGGAAGGCGTGGCTGGCCTCGACGCGGTCGAAACCTGTCAGAGGGTACTCTTTATCGACCACACGGCCCGAGCCGATGGTGCCCCCGAAGGACGGCACGCCGCAGCAGCCGGCGAGGACGATGGCCATGAGCAAGAGGGCGAGTTTTCTCATCTTGGTCTCCTCGTTGTGTGAGTTTGCCACTCCCATTACGAGGATCTCGGCTACAGTGTTGCGGCAGCAAGCCCCTCAGCTCTTAGCGTTGACTCCGGCCATAGAAAGGCTAGAATGGGGCCATCTCAGCATGCAAGGAGTGCAACGTGAGCGCCAACATCAAGCAATGGTCCACCCCACCCGCCATGACCATCGATACCAAGAAACACTATCGCGCCGTCTTCCACACCGCCAAGGGCGATTTCGAGGTCGACCTTTTTGCCGACAAGGCGCCGGTCACTGTAAACAATTTCGTCTTTCTGGTGCGCGAGGGCTTTTACGACGGCACGACCTTCCACCGCGTGCTGCCCGATTTCATGGCCCAGGGCGGCGACCCAACCGGCACCGGGCGCGGCGGCCCCGGCTACCGCTTCCAGGATGAGGTCAACACCGGCCTAAAGTTCGACAAGGCCGGCCTCCTCGCCATGGCCAATGCCGGCCCCAACACGAACGGCAGCCAGTTCTTCATCACCTACGAGCCTACCTCCTGGCTCAACGGCCGCCACACCATCTTTGGCCAGGTCGTCAAGGGCATGGAGGTCATCCGCGCCCTCACCCCCCGCGACCCGCAGCAGAACCCGCGCACGCCAGGCGACAAGATCACGAGTGTCGAGATTGTGGAATCGTAACGAGTCGGAGACGCCATGAACGGCCAGAATCGCAAGGACATTCACCCCGGCCTTGTGGTGGATATCGTGCTCAAGCAGGACCAGCGCACGGGCAAGCGCACCCGCGGCGTGGTCAAAGACATCCTCACGAAATCCCTCTTCCACCCCCACGGTATCAAGGTGCGCCTCGAGAGCGGGCAGGTGGGGCGCGTGGCAGAGATAGTCCAGGGTGATGCGTGAAGCGTGATGCGTGAGGTCGCCAAGGCGCGTATCGCGCCTTGGCGACCTCACGCATCACGCTTCACGCATCACCTATCGCCCACCGCAGCAATCCCCCAAATAACGCTTCCATTATTCGTATTTTTGCGATATAATGTACTTCAAGGGAATGAAGCGCGGAGTTATTGGCACGTACAGGTTCGTGAAAGGAGATGCGTCGATGTCCAGTCGCATTCACCGTATTCACGGCATTATCCCTCCCTACATGCTCGAGCGGATCGCGCAGCAAGGCAGCCCAATTCAGCGCGAGCGAGCGCAGAGGGCACTGGCCCTCTCGACGACGATGCGCACGCGGCGAGAGGCTTTCCAGGCGCCGCCGGAGGCAGCTGCCCTGTCGACTCAGCTCGAGCGCACGGTCTACAGCGCCGAGAACGGCTCCAACCTCCCTGGCCGCCGAGTTCGCGGTGAGGGCGAGCCCCCCTCCGGCGATGCCGCCGTCGATGAGGCCTATGACGGCGCGGGCGCTACCTACAACCTCTACCACGACGCCTATGGCCGTAATTCCATCGACAACAACGGCATGCCCCTCATTTCGACCGTGCATTATGAGCGGAACTATGACAACGCCTTCTGGAACGGTGACCAGATGGTCTATGGCGATGGTGATGAGGACCTGCCGCCCGATCAGCGGCTCTTCAACCGCTTCACCATCGCCGTCGATGTCATTGGCCACGAATTGACGCACGGCGTGACCCAGCACACGGCCAAGCTGATCTATTCGGGCCAGTCGGGGGCGCTGAACGAGTCCATCTCCGATGTCTTTGGCTCACTGGTCAAGCAGTATGTGCGCCAGCAAACGGTAAACATGGCCGATTGGCTGATCGGTGAAGGCCTTTTCACCAGTAACGTGCATGGCGTCGCTCTGCGCTCCATGAAAGCCCCCGGCACAGCCTATGATGATCCGGTGCTCGGCAAGGACCCTCAGCCGGCCAATATGAAAGATTATGTCCAGACCACGAGTGACAACGGGGGTGTGCACATCAATTCGGGCATCCCCAACCGTGCCTTTTACATGGTTGCCAAAGAGATCGGTGGCTTTGCTTGGGAGAGGGCAGGCAAGATCTGGTATATTACGCTACGCGACAAGTTGCAGCCGTCTGCGACCTTCCAGGATGCTGCGGATCTCACCTATCAGACGGCCGGAGAGCTCTATGGCGAGGGAAGCAAAGAGCAACTGGCGGTGCGCCATGGCTGGCAAGCGGTAGGCATCGAGGTTGGAGCGAAGCCCAAGCCCAAGAGTTGGGTGCAGATATTGCTCGACTGGCTCATCTCGCTATTCGGTAAACGCTGATGCCGGGCGTCATTTGACCGGGAGGTTTGCATGCGCATCCACTTTGAGCGCACCGGCGGCTTTGCGGGCATGCGCCTCAGCACAGTGGTAGACACCAATCAGATACCGGCGGAGGAAGCGCATGCCCTGACGGAGCAGCTCTCGGCAGCTGGTTTTTTCGATTTGCCAGAATTGCTCAATTCCACCGGCCATGCCGCTGACCAGTTCTGCTACCGCATCACGGTCGAGGAGGGCTCGCGCCGGCACACGGTCGAGACCAGCGAATTGGCGGCGCCTGAGCCTTTGCGTGTCCTGCTCCGCCGCCTCACATCCCTTGCCCGCCCTCGCCGGTAGAACATGGGCAGGGGAGCAAGGGGGCTGCACCAGAGTCTACGGCCCCGGCGCAGCCCCCTTGCTCCCCTGCCCATGCCTGTCTTTTGACTCTTTAGCTCAGCCCTGCGCCTCGCGCCAGGCCTCGATCATGGTTTCCACGCCACACCAGGGCGTATCTGGGAAGAGGGCATCCACCGGGGCCAGGATAAAGCCGCCGCCCTCGCCCAGGGTGCGCATCGATTGGAGGACCTGTCGACGGATGTCTTCACGCACGCCGCCGGCCAGGGTGACGCCGCTGGAGACGCCGCCAGCCAGGGCCATCTTGCCGGCAAAACGCTGCTTGACCGTGGCCAGGTCGGTCTTGTCGGCAACCGGGTCGATGTAGTACAAAAGGTCGATCCCCGAGTCGAGCAGGTTCTGTGACATGGCCATGGTGCCAGTAGTCATGGTGTAGGCGAACTTGCGTCCCGCCTGATGGGCCATACCCGCCAGTTCCTGCAGGTGCGGCACGAGCAGCCGCCTGAAAAGCGCCGGCGACCAAAAGTCGGTGGAGCTGTACCAGCCACGCTGCACCACCATATCGGCCCCGCCCACATCGAGCAGGATCTCCGTCCGCCGTTTGTCCCAGGCATGGACGATCTCCAACAACTCCTGGAAATAGTCCGGCTCGGTCACGGCGGCCACCACGGCGGCCTCGACCCCGGTCAGCCAGATCACGCCATCCATACCGAATGCGCTCCAGCCCTGTACCAATACGCCCTTTTCCTGTGCGAAGCGCTTCACCACAGCCATGCGCTCACGGAAGGCATGGATCTGCTCGTCACTCGGCCCCCGCAGCAGATAGCGCAGGGGCGCCAGGTCCTGCGGCCCGGCCACCGCGTGCTTGACGGCGCGCGGGATGTTATAGTCCTCGATCAAACGCACCGTGTTGGGCTGCACAACCCAGCCCGGCGCCGCTTGCTCCCCGGTCTGGCGCACTTTGTGCACGAGCTTGCCAGCCGGCGTATCATACTCGCGGCAGAGCACCGTGTACGGCTCGCCAGCTGTAGGCGGCTCCTGCCAATCGCGTACCGTCACCTCCGGACCCATGCTCCAGGGCACCGAAACATCCAGGACATCATCGACGCCCAGGTTGAGCCAGCGCTGCACCCGCTCGAAATCATCATCGACGTCCCAGGGCACGGGCAGGGTGTGGATGTGCTCCAGGCGCATCGTGTACCAGAAAGGCACCTCGCGCCCGTTGCGCCGCCAACGCAGGTTGGCTGGCGGTTGCAGGCCAAAACACCAATTGATGAGGGGTGTATGGTCCGGCTGTTGGCAGGAGATCGCCGCCAGTAAACGTTCTCGTGAGTTCATCACGATCAGCATCCTTTGGGCCGCATGCTCTCGGCCAGAATCAGCTCCAGGTCCCCGCGATGGTTCGCCGGATCAAAGTAGCAGTCGAGGATGCGCTCATGGGGCATGGCTTCGATGCGCTCATTCATGATGCGCATGGCCGTCGTGTTGATCTCGATCGCCTTGAGCACCGGCATGCGTTCGGGGTTGAGGTCCAGGCCAAAGTAGCCCTTGTAGCCGACCATCTTCATGGCATAGAGCAGCGCCTCGGCCTGTTGCCACTCGACGGCGCCCACGTTCAGATCCTGATCATAGTTGCCCATGGGCTGGCTGTTCCAGTGCGTGTGAGCCAGGCGACCGCTGCGGGTTACGCGGGAGTAGGCATAGGCTGTGTCCTCGCCGCCCATGCGCACGTGGCCGATCTCGGGGTTCAGGCCTACCAGGGTATGTCCCTCGGCCAGGAGCTGGCGGTTGATGGGGTTCCGCAGGCGCGATTCCACATCCAGGCAGAAGATCAGAGCATCGGCCGTGGTGCGGTAGATATTGTTCGGCGCGGGCTCATAGGGCTTGGGCTCCATGGCCACCCGCACACCGGGCACCTCGTCCATCGCTGAGGCCACAGCCTCCTCGAAGCGATCCCACATGGCGTAATAGTTGTGGCCAAAGGGCACGGTGTAGCCGTCGATGCCGGGCCAGATCACGCACAGGTCGGCTTGCGCATCTCTGACCATCTTCAGGGTCTTGACCAGGCGATCATAGGCCTCCTGGCGCGGCCCATCATAGGGGTTCGACAGGCTGCCAAACTCGAACTGGGCATCATAAAAGATGTGCGGGGCGATCAGGACCAGGCGGATGCCGGCTTCTTTCTCCAATTGTTTGAAGAGGGGCAGAGTCTCCTCGTTCACTTCGGCCGGATAGTGGGCCTCGATGCCCCGGACGCCGAACCGGGCCATCTCAGCCGCCATCTCGATGCGCTCAGGAATCGTCTTGGGTTCGGTATAGGCCGCATGGAAGCGGCCGCCGCCGGGCGCGAAAAACCAGATGCCTACGGAGAACTTGAGGTCGAGATGAAATCCCTTCAAATGAGCCAGAAGTTCTTCGCGCGTACGACGCTGAGTCTGATAGCGAAGATCGGGCAGGTTGGCCATAGGGAAAACCTCCTACAGGTACTTGAGCGCCGCGCGGCGGAACGCTTCTATCTTGGCATCCACGACATCAAAGCCATCGCGCATGGTCACACCAAAGGCCGAGCCCAGGCCGGGGTCCGACACACCGATAGAGATATTGATCGCACGCGCCAGCAGAGCGTCAGTCTGCGGCAACATGCCCCTGGCATACTTGACGGCGCCACCCTTGTTGGTGTAATAGGGGCAGGTAAAGGGGCAGCCCTCAGCGGTGATGGTGCGCGTCTCCAGGATCTGCTCCATGTTGTTGTAGACGTGCCAGCCCGAGTCGGCCACGACCTTGGTGCCCAGGTCCCTGGCCAGCTTGCGCGCAATCTCTTCCGTCGGCAGGAAGACGGTCAGGAGCGTGGCACACTCGCCCTCCGGGTCGGGCAACTCGCGAAACTCAAGGCCCGCAAGATCGGCAATCGCAGCTTTGAAACGGTCTTTGTTGGCGTGCAGGTGACTCTTGATGGCGCCAAGCTTCTTCATCTGCCCCAAAAGCACAGCCGCCGTCAGCTCAGTCATCCGGAAATCGAGCCCCACAAAGGGCCGCCGGCCCACCTCGACGCCCGTCCGGTTAGGCGAGTGGCCCTGGTCGTGAAAGCCGAAAAAGCGCCGGTAGGCTGCCTCGTCATTGGTCACGACCATGCCGCCGTCGCCGGCCGTAATGGTCTTGTAGATATTGAAAGAGTAGGTCCCGGCATGCCCGATAGAGCCCACGGCGCGGCCCTTGTAGGTAGCGCCAAAGGCCTGCGCACAGTCCTCGATCAGGAGGAGCCCGTGTTTGTCGGCAATGGCCTTGATCTCGTCCAGGCGGCCCGGGTTGCCCAGCATGTGCACCAGCATGATCGCCTTGGTGCGCGGCGTGATCTTGGCCTCCACATCCTGCGGGTCCAGATCGAGAGTGCGGTCGACCTCAGCCAGGATGGGCACAGCACGGGCGTAGATGATGGACGACATGCTCGCGATGAAGGTATAGCCGGGAACGATCACCTCATCGCCCGGCCCCACCCCCAGGCCGCTCAGGGCCACCAACAGTGCTGACGTGCCCGAATTGACGGCGACGCCATACTTGACGCCGGCAAAGCGGGCCACCTCCTGCTCCAGTGTGTAGACCTTGGCCTTGAAATCAGGGTCATCTGGGCTGCCGTAACGGAAGAGATAACCCGCCTCCAGCACCTCCAGCAGTTCTTTCTTTTCCTCTTCGCCGATGAGTTCCATTCCAGGACCAGGCATGTTCCGACCTCCTTGGAGTCAGTGCGGTTGAGCGACCTTCAAGACCGAGAGCAGGCTGGACCGATGCATGCACGCTGCTTCCAGCTGGCGCTGTGTCAAGGCGTGGAATAGCCTGCCGCAACGCACGTGTGCAGGCTATGACACATCAGTAATTATATCATTAGGAGAGAATAATGTCAACACGGAGTGATTATTGTCTGAAAGTGAAATAACTCAGCGAAGGAGCGCCGCTTGCCAGGGCCGGCACGGGCCGCCGGCGCTCCGGGTACATCAGGCATCCGAAAGCGGTACGTCCCTGCGCAGCAGGTCCTCCACCGTCTCGCGCCGCTGCAAGAGGCGCGCCCGCCCGTTGCCCACCAGGACCACCGCCGGCCGCGGCACCAGGTTATAGTTCGAGGCCATGGGCAGTGCATAGGCGCCTGCTCGTGGGATGGCCACCAGATCGCCTGCCCGAGGCCCCGGCAGGCGCACATCGCGCACCAACACATCGCCCGACTCACAATAGCGGCCGACCAGCGTCACCATCTCCAGCGGACGGTCCTGCCCGTCGGCCGTCAGTGCCGCATAGCGCGCACCATAGAGTGCGGGGCGGATGTTATCCCCCATGCCGCCATCCAGCGCGACGCAGGTGCGCACCCCCGGAATCTCCTTGCGCCCGCCCACTGTGTAGAGCGCGACGCCCGCCGGGCCGATGATCGCCCGCCCCAGTTCCACGGCAATCCGAGGCAGGGGCAGCCCATGCCGCCGGCAGCGCTCACGCACGGCGGCGCTGATGGCCTCGCCATAGGTGCGCAGGGGAAGGTCCGCCTGTGCGGGATCAGTGGCGCTGCCCCAACCACCGCCGGGGCTAATCTCCTGTGGCACATAACCGGCCTCTGCCGCCAGATCGAGCAGCACCTCAGCAGTGCGCGCAAAGGGCTCGGGCTCGAAAACCTGAGAGCCCACATGAGCATGCAACCCCACGACCTCAAGCTCAGGCGCCGCCAGCGCCTGCCGCAGGGCCTCAGCCGCCTCGCCCGTCGCCACCGTAAACCCGAATTTGCTGTCCAGCAGCCCCGTTTTACGGTGATTGTGGGTGTGCACATCGATCCCCGGCGCCACACGCAGCCAGACCCGTTGCCGGCCAGGGCGCTCTGCCGCCAACTGCCGCAGGCTCTGCAGCTCGTGCCAGCCGTCGACCACTACCCTGCCAAGGCCCCAGTCGAGAGCCGCCGCCAACTCTGCCGGCGACTTGTTGTTGCCGTGCAGGTGCACCCACCCCGGGGGGAACCCTGCCGCCCGCGCCACCGCCATCTCGCCGGCCGACACCACGTCGAGCCCCATGCCCTGCCGCGCCAGGAGCTGCGCCAGCCCCACGCACAGGAAAGCCTTGGCGGCATAGGCCACGCGCACACCACCCTCATAACCGGCGAACGCCTCTTGCGCCTCGCGGCAGCGGGCCGTCAGCGTCGCCTCATCGAGAACATAGAGCGGCGTGCCGAATTCGGCGGCCAGGTCGCGCGCCAGGCAGCCGCCCAGCCAGAGCCGCCCCTGCTCGTCCAGGCGCGTCGTGATCGGGCACAAGCGTAATGAGGTCGGTTCTGGCGTCATAGACTCCCCGCTGCATCTCTGTTGCCGGTATCAAGATAACGACTGCTCTCGGTCCAGCAAGTCCTTGCAGATATCCCTCATCGAGCGCCGCTCGCGCCGGGCCTGCTGCTGCAGCATGCGAAAGGCATCGCCCTCACGCAGGCCATACTTCTGCATGACGAGCTGTTTGGCCTGCTCCACAATAGCGCGTGTGCGCAGGGCCTCCTGCAGGTCATCGGCCTCCTGGCGCAAGGCCTCTGCCTCTTCAAAGCGGCTAAGGGCAATCTCGATGGTTGGCCCCAACTCTGCCGGGCGGAAGGGCTTGACCAGGTAGCCGTGCACGGCCAGGCTGGCAGCGCGCTCCACCAGGTCACGATCGCTATAGGCGCTGAGAATGACAATGGGCACCGGGCGCTCAGCGGAGATCGCCTCGGCAGCGCTCAGCCCATCGAGCCCAGGCATCTTGATATCGAGCATGACCAGGTCGGGCCGCGTCTCACGCGCCAAGGACACCGCCGCCTCGCCATCCGCTGCTGCCCCCACCACCTGGTGACCCATCTGCTCCAGGGTCGATTTGAGCCCGAGGCGGATGATGGCCTCGTCATCTGCGATCAGGATGCGCATAGAACCCTCCACATACGAAAGGTGATGGATAGTCCGCAAGGTCAACGTGACTCGTAATAAGTAAAGCGTAATAAGTAAGACCGCTATTTCGCAGCATGCATCACTTTTCGAGGGAGTCGCCCCTGTAAATCTTGCGTGAAGCCACGAGCCTATCGCACAGGCAACCTTTTACGTTTTACTTATTACGAGTCACTTGCGTGGGATGCGGATAACGGCGGTCGTGCCCTCCTGCCGCGCCCATGAGAGCTGCCCGTGCAGGTCCTCCACCACCAGGGTCTCCACGATCTGCAGGCCCAACTGCTGCCCCGAAACCTCCGGCAGCCCAACCCCATCATCGTGCACCGTGATGGTCCAGTGCTCCGCGTCCTGGCTCAGCCGCACCGTGATGTTCCCCTGCGTGCGGCCCACAAAGGCGTGCTCTACCGCGTTCTGCACCAGCTCGTTGATGGCGAGGGCGATCGACGTCGCCGGTTGCGAGGACAGATCGAAGGAGTCGCCTTCCACGGTGAGGTTGATCTTGAGATTCCGCGCTGCCGTGTTCTGCACCACACCACTCGCCACGCGGGCCAGAAGGTCCTTCACATCCACAAGCTGCAGGCCCTTGTGCGAGAGCACATCGTGCACCAGCGCGATGCTCTGGATACGGTTCGTGGCCTCAGCCAGCACCTCGTGCGCCGAAACCGTGGCCTCTTCGTTCATCTGCAAGCGCAGCAGCATGGCCACGCTCTGCAGGTTGTTCTTGATGCGATGATGCATCTCCCGCACCACAGCGGCGCTTGTGGCCAGACGTGCGTTTTCGATGGCCAGTGCTGTCTGGTTAGCCAGGGTCGAAAAGAGGGATATCTCTTCGCGGCTGAAGCGGTGGCGCTGCCCCGTGTAGCAGTTGAGCACACCGATGACCTTTTCCCGCAGACGCAAGGGCACGCACAGGAGCGAGCTGACCTCCTCCTCTCGAGCAATCCCCGCGTAACGATAGCGGGCATCGTGACGCACATCCTCCACCGCCAGCGGCTGCCCGCTCTCGGCCACGCGCCCCGCAATGCCCTCGCCCACCCGAATCGGCGGCTGCCCCCGGTACGATGGATTCTGGCTGCGGATCGCCCGCGGAACCAGCTCCTGCCGTTCCTCATCCAACAACAACAACGAGCAGACCTTGGCGTGCATCACCCGGGCGGCCATTTCGACGATCAACTCCAGCATTTCGTCAGGATAGAGGGGCGAGGTGACGGTCTCACTGACCTCAGCCAGCGTGGAAAGCTCCCCAATCTGCCGCTGCATGCGATCGTAGAGGACGGCTTTCTCCAGGGCGCCGGCGGCCAGGTCGGCGATCAGCGAGAGAAGCTCGACCTGGTCAGTGGTGTAGGTGTGATAGGTCCGGGTCTGCACATTCATGGCCCCAATCACCCGGTCCTGGTGCACTAGGGGGACGGCCAGCAGCGATTGGAAGGCAGCCTCACCTGTCTCCGGCAGGTACTTGAAGCGGGCGTCGCAGTGCGCGTTCGCCACAGCCACAGCCTGGCCAGCCTCCGCAGCCCAACCGGTGAGGCCCTCGCCCAGGCGCAGGCGGGCCCGGCCGACGGACTCGGGCGCCAGCCCGGTCGTGGCCTTGAGCACCATCGTTTCTCCGCTCTCGTCCAGCAGGTAGATCGAGCAGCTATCCATGCCCATTACTTGCGCCGTCCGGCGAGTGATCAGCTCCAGGGTGCTCTTCAGCTCCCAGGCGGCATTGATAGCTCGGCCGATCTCGCGCAGAGCTGCCAACTCGGCGTTTTTCTGTTGCAGTTGCTGCTCCAGCTCGCTCATATCTCCCCCGCGTAGGCCTGTGAACAAGCAGCTCTCCAAAGGCCACTATAGGCGGGGGCCCAGAGGGAGTCAAATGGATGAGACCAGCTGCCGGGTCACTGCAAGGAGGTGCTCCACAGCCGCCTCCAGCTGGGCGCAATGGGCCTCAGCCCCCGCTAAATCGCCAGCCTCGGCCATGGTCTCGAGCACGGAGGCAATCTGAGCTGCTTCCAGGGCCTGAAAGGTGCCCAGCGTTCCTTTGATACGGTGAGCCGCCTGTTGCAGGGCCGGCGCATCCTGCCCTTCGACGGCCGCTTTGAGATCAGCCAGCATTTGGGGCATCGTCTCAAGGAAAAGGCCAGCAATGTCCTTCACCCAGGCGATATTGCCATCCAGTTGCGCCAGCAGGGTTTCTTGCAAGCTTGAAATGTCCATAGCACCTCCCATCAGCGAGCTTGCCGGCAATCTTCTCATATTCTGTCGGAGCTGCCGGGCCAGATACTCCGCTGATAGGCGCCGTCAGTCACTCTGCACGCAGGGTGCAGGCGCGTTCCTCAAATGCAAGGTGCAGTTTCCCTATTGCGGGAATCGACCGCCGCCGTTGAGGCTACGGTCCCACAATTTCAGGCCCTGAAGCCTGCGGAAGATCCCTGCCGACTGCTCCTTGTCCATCCCGTCCGGCTCGTCCGTCGTGCTGGCTTGGCTTTGTGAGGGCACGGCAACGGTCTTTACCGCGGAATCCACCGCCTGGCGCGCCGCCTCTTGCATGCGCCCCACCAGTGAATAGACCGAGCCAAGCCCATCCTCTGTAGCGAATACGCCCACCAGGCCGCGTTGCCGGTCGATCCAGGGCGAAAACCCCGTGTCACCCTGAGAGCTCAGCTGAATGGGATTGCCCTGGCTATCGACCAGGTCTCGCCACACACCCAGGCCGTACCGGCGGCCATCGCTGTGCACGGATACAACGATGGGCACCCCATTGGTCTGGTCCGACATCATCTCGTGCACGGCCTTGGGCGAAAGGATCTGGCGCCCTCCGTAGCGGCCATCATCGAGGAACATCTGCAAGAAACGGGCATAGTCACGGGCCGTCGAGATGACGCCGCCAGCCAACACCGGGTTCGCACTGGATCCGTAGGTGGTGTTCGTCATGCCCAGGGGGCCCTGGAGGCGCTCCGCGAACAGTTGCGCCCAGGGCTTGCCGCTGGCTACCTCGGCGACCGCCCCCGCCACTTGAGAGCCAAGCCCACCATAGTAGAATTCGGTCCCCGGATCATAGATCAGTGGCCCCTGAGCGATGTCAACAGCACTCTGGGCCAGGGTGCTCTGCCGGTTGTCCAGGCAAGGAGCATAGTCTGGCAGGCCCGAGGTATGCGACAGCAGCTCTCGGATGGTAATGCCCGCCTTGCCGCCATTGAAAGCGGGCAGGTACTTGGCCACGGGATCGTCCAACACTATTCGGCCATCATCTACCAGGGTCATGACCACTGCTGCCGTCAGCCACTTGGAGGCAGAGGCAATGGCAACCGGCTTGTCTGGCGACATATTGCCGACCGACTGTTCACAAACGACCTGTCCATCTTTGATCAGAAGCAGGGAAGCCCCATCCAAAGACGCCGCTGCACTGTTGAGCAGATCAGTGAGTGAGGAGAAATCGGGGGTTGGGGCTTCCTCTGTTGCAGGTTGCTGGGCTGATGGTTCCTCTGTCGCATTCGCGCTCATGCCAAACAGCAATAACGCCAGAAAGACGAGCAGAGGCCCACGCAGATAGAAGCAGATTCGCTCCGTCATGACTTTTGCCCGGCAAGAAGCATGCCAGTTCTGCTACGCCTGCGCAGTGATATTCAGAGTCGCCGCTTCACCTCGCTGTCCCCACAGCGCATCAGCGGAGCCATCACCCCGGGGCCTCTATGCCCTGGTCTGCCCCAACTTGTCGGCAAGTTGCACATTCGTCGGCTCCACGAGGATCGAGCCATCAGGAAACAGGATCGTGGGCACGCGGCGCATGCCACCATTGAGCTTGATGATATACTCACGCGCCGCTGCATCCCGGTCCACATCAATCCATTGGTAGGGTATACCCCGTTGATCAAAATAGCGCTTGGCGCGTGTGCAATCGGGGCACCAGGTCGTGCCATAGACGATGATCTGAGATTCACTCTGTGCCATAGGAGCCTCCCCAGTATGCCCGGGCTGGTTGCCCAGGCCTCCATTTCCATACCAGTCGCTCATGCCCATTGGGCACAACGCACGATGAAAACGCCCTTCGGCTTCCGCGCATCATGCTCCGCACGCGGCAGGAACAGGCCTTCTTATTCGGTGTGGGTCTGTGATAAAGCCGGGTTTGTGCGGGGCATGCCAGCCGGCAACGCCCGGAAGGGCGCTGGCGCTACTTTCAGACCAGTATAGCATCGATACTGGTGCGCCGCAATGAAGGCGCCGGCAGGTGGCCACTGAATTGCCCGTAGGGTAGACGACGGCCGGGAAGCATGCGTAGCGTCAGGAAGGCGTCGGATGGTGCTGTGGACAACATACAACACTGTGGCCCGATTTTGCAGGTACAGGCCGTATGAAGGTACAATATGAGCGGTATTCTCCGCTGCACACGGGCCACCAGCCCGTCTCTACAACAAGTGTTCTGGCGCCGTAGAGGCGGCCCGCTGAGCCGTGTGGAAATTGCCGAAGGAGGACTCTCCATGGCCAGGTACGTCGCCGCAATCGACCAGGGCACCACCAGCACCCGCTGCATGATGTTTGACCGTGAGGGTCACGTGATCTCCCTCCACCAGCTCGAGCACCAACAGATATTCCCTCAGGCCGGTTGGGTGGAGCACGACCCCATGGAGATCTGGCAGCGCACGCAGCAGGTGATCCAGGGGGCGCTGGCCAGGGCGAGCCTCGCCGCAGGCGACATCGACTCCATCGGCATCACCAACCAGCGTGAGACGACGCTCATCTGGGACCGCCACACGGGTCGGCCCTACTACAACGCCATCGTCTGGCAGTGCACCCGCACCAAGGATATCTGCGACACGCTGGCCCATGACGGCGGTCAGGATCGGTTCCGCGCCCGGACGGGGCTGCCCCTGGCCACCTATTTCGCGGGCCCCAAGGCAAAATGGGTGCTCGACAATGTCCCCGGCGTGCGGGAGGCCGCCGAGCGGGGCGACGCCCTTTTCGGCACCATGGATAGCTGGGTCATCTGGTGGCTCACCGGCGGCCCCAATGGCGGCGCCCACGTGACCGACGTCACCAATGCCAGCCGCACCCTGCTCATGGACCTGCAGACGCTCGACTGGGACCCCGAGATCCTCCAAGTCCTCGGCATCCCGCGACAGATGCTGCCGCAGATCCGTCCTTCCAGCGACCCGTCCGTCTATGGCTACACCACGGCCGATGGTCCCCTGGGGGCGCGTGTACCCGTCTGCGGTGCGCTGGGCGACCAGCAGGCCGCGCTCGTAGGCCAGGCCTGCTTCGACCCCGGCGAGGCCAAGAACACCTACGGCACAGGCTGCTTCCTGTTGCTCAACACCGGCGCTCGCCCCGTCGCTTCCCGCAGCGGCCTGCTGACGACCGTCGGCTACCGCTTCGGCCAGGCCCCCGCGGTCTATTGCCTGGAGGGCTCTATCGCCATCGCCGGCGCCCTGGTGCAGTGGCTGCGCGACAACCTGCGCCTCTTTGATTTCTCCCCGCACATCGAGGACTATGCCCGCCAGGTTGAGGATGCGGGCGGCGTCTACATCGTGCCCGCCTTTTCCGGCCTCTTCGCACCCTACTGGCGCGCCGACGCGCGCGGGGTGATCGTGGGGCTGACGCGTTACGTCAACAAGGCTCACCTCTGCCGTGCGGCCCTCGAGGCCACCGCCTACCAGACGCGCGAAGTGGTGGATGCGATGGAAAAGGACTCGGGGGTGCCGTTGGCGGCGCTCAAGGTCGACGGCGGCATGGTGCACAATGACCTGCTGATGCAATTCCAGGCCGATATCCTGGGTGTGCCGGTCGTGCGCCCGTACGTGGCCGAAACGACCGCCCTCGGCGCCGCCTATGCCGCCGGCCTGGCTACCGGATACTGGCGCGACCTGTCTGACCTGCGGCGCAACTGGGGCATCGATCGCACCTGGCAGCCCCACATGGATGCCGAAACCCGCGCTCGCCTGTACCGGGGCTGGCTCAAGGCCGTACAGCGCACGCTGGACTGGGTAGAGTAGCGCGGGGGCGGGACCGCTTCCCGCGCATACTTTCCCATGGCCCCTCAATGCACCCTCTGGCCTGGTCCCCCCCACAAACGCACGTCTTTGACGCCCCTTCGCGGCAAGGCTATAATCCGACAGGAACTCTCACACAGGTTGACAGGTCGGGGCGGCTACCGCCCCGTGTACACAGATTAGGAGAGGCGCGTGCCAGCTCTTTCCAAACGCCTGCGAGATATCGCATTCGCTGTTGGTCTTTTCATCCTGCTCCTGGCATTCTTCTGGCCCGTCACGGCTGGCAATGCAACGATGATTCCCGCCGATGTGCTGTACCAGCACCAGCCCTGGAAGGGTAGTGCAGGACTGTCTGGGCCGGTGACCCCGCAAAACGGCCTGGTAGCGGATCTCATTTACGAGAACTATGTCTGGAAACAGTTCATCCTGCAATCGCTCAAGGCGGGGCAACTCCCGCTTTGGAACCCGCATGTCCTCAGCGGCGTCGCCTTTTTGGCGGCGGGGCAGCACTCGGCGCTCTATCCATTCAGCCTTTTGTTCTATATCCTCCCCCTGACGCGTGCCTACGGGCTCTTTACCATCTCTCAACTCTGGCTGGCGGGGCTCTGCCTCTACTATTTACTGCGCACACTGCGCCTGAGCCGTTTTGCCTCTGCAGTGGGCGGGTTGATCTTTGCTTTCAGCGGCTTTATGCTGGTCAGCCAGGTCTTCCCGATGATCCTCGCTGCTGCGGCGTGGTTGCCCTTCCTGTTGGCCATTACGGAACGGATGCTGCAGGCCGCGCTCCCGCCCGAGAAAGAAGAGCAGATTTCCACGGGCAAGGAGGGCGAGCCGGCCCTGAACGTGCCTCTCCAGAATGGCACACAAGAGACGACCTGGCAGACACGCATACGCGCTCCCTTGCCCTGGCTGATTCTGGGCAGCCTGGGCCTTGGCATGCAGTTCCTGGCCGGCCACCCCGAGATCGCCTACTATAACCTGCTGGTGCTCGGCGCCTATGCGACCTGGCGAGCGGTGGCCGAGTTCGCGCCGCAACTGCGGCGACGGTGGCGCACCCTGGTATTCTTTGCCGGTCTGATGGTTGCCATGGTCATCCTGGGCAGCGGCCTGGGCGCGGTGCAATTCATCCCACTCTACGAGGCCACCAGCCAGAACTTTCGCCAGGGTTCGCAGCCCTATCAGCAGATCGTCAGCTATGCTTACCCTGCCCGACGCCTGCTCGCGTTCCTCATCCCGAACTTTTTCGGCAGCCCGGCTGAGCACAGTTATGTCGATCTCTATACCGGCCAGACGCTGCCCACCTTGCGCGATGCCCTCGGCTCCCTGAAATCGACCGAGTGGGGCATTAAGAATTATGTCGAGGGCACAGCCTATGTGAGTCTGTTGGGGCTCTTGCTGGCATTCTTTGGCGTGTTGCGCCGACCGCGCAAGCAAGCCTGGTTCTTTATCGCCCTGGGCCTTTTCAGCCTGACCCTGGTGTTTGGCATGCCCACCTATCGGCTGATCTTCGCCCTTCCGGGCATCAACCAGTTGCACTCTCCCTTCCGTTGGGTCTTTCCTTATACGGTCTGCCTGGCCGTGCTGGCCGGGCTGGGCGCCGAATCGCTCCTGCAGGACCTGCGCACGCCTGGGCGCTTGCGGCTGCCGGCGATCATCGGCGCCCTGACCGCCCTGGCCGGCGTCGCTACGGCGGCGCTCGTGCTCGTGATGCGCGCATTCCCTCAGCACGTGCTGCCCCTGGCCGACAAGCTGCTGGCCCATTTGGCCAAGGCCCCGGAGGCCTTTTCAGATGGGCGTATGTTCATCTCGTACGAGGCGCACAACCTGCTGATCTTCTCCGCTTGCCTGCTGGCAAGCGGGCTGGCGCTCCTGGCCTTCCGCCTGCTGCCACGACAGCGCCCGATCTGGCGCCCTTTCTGGATGCTGGCCGTCCTGGCCGTGATCGCGCTCGATGCCAGTATCTGGCTGCGCCCCTTTACGCCCGTGGTCGACCCGGCGCCCCTGACGCAAAAACCGCCTGCCATCGCCTTTTTGCAGCAGGATAAGGAGCCCTTCCGTATCACCGTCTACGATACCAAGAGCACCAAGGCCCTGCCGGCCAACACGGCCATGCTCTTTGGGCTCGATGATATCCGAGGCTATGATTCGATCATCCCCAAATGGTATGCCGAGGTCATGAGCCTGGTTGGCCCCCAGGAACTAGAGTACAACCAGATCGCCCGGCTGACGCAACCGCAGTCGCTGGATTCGCCCATCCTCGACCTGCTGAATGTGCGCTATGTGTTGACCGAGGAGACGATCAACCGGCCCAACTATACCCTGGTCTACGACAAGGAGCTGCGTATCTACCGCAACGATGATGCGCTCCCGCGGGCCTTTGTCGTCTTCCAGGCGCGCACCCTGCCCCGCGACCAGTTGCTGGCTGAGCTGCCCAAGCTTGACCCGCGAAGCCAGGTTCTGCTGGAGCAGGCGCCGCCGCAGAGCTACGCCCCGACCTCAGCGATGCTCAAGGCGCCGCCGGTCGAGTTCCGCGAGAATGCAGCCAATGAGGTGCAACTGCATGTCAACATGCCGGCGCCCGGCTTCCTGGTGCTGGCCGATGACTATGCTCCCGGCTGGGTCGCCTACACCACCCTTGATGGCCAGACTGAGGAGCAGCCCCTGACGGTCATGCGCGCCGATGGCACTGTGCGCGCCGTGCAACTCCCCGCGGGCCCGCAGACGATACGCTTTAAATACTCGCCCACTTCGCTCAAGATCGGGCTGTTTGTGAGCTTTATGGCTGCGGTCTCGCTCATCCTGATCGCGGCCCTGTGGCTATGGCTCCGCTTCAACACGTCGGCCAAGCAGGAAGAGACGGCCCGCCGCGTAGCCAAGAACACCGTGGGTCCCTTTAGCTTCCAGATGCTCAACAAGGTCATCGATATGGCCTTTATGATGTTGGCGCTGCGCCTCCTGGGGCCGGATAATGCGGGCAAATACTACTTTGCCATTGTCGTCTATGGCTGGTTCGAGATCCTGACGAACTTTGGCCTGAACACGCTGCTCACACGCGAGGTAGCCCGCAACCGCGCGGACGCCAACCGCTATCTGTGGAACACCACAGTCCTGCGTCTGGGCATGGCCGGGCTCGCAGCACCCCTGCTAGTGGTCTTCCTCCTGGTATGGCGCCCCATGCCCCACGATACGGCCCTGGCCATCATCCTCTTCATGATCGGCCTGGTCCCAGCCAGCATTTCCACCGGCCTGAGCGCCGTTTTTTCGGCCTTTGAAGTGATGAGCTTGCCTGCGGCCGTGAGCACCGTGACGACCCTATGCAAAGATGCACTGGGCACGGGGGCGCTGCTGCTGGGCTGGGGCTTTGTCGGGCTGGCGGGGGTGTCTATCGTGGTCAACACCATCACCATGCTCATCCTCTTCAGCCTGCTGATGGTGCTCTTTTTCCGGCCCCATCCCCACTCGGAACCAACACTGCGCCGGGCCATGGTGCATGAATCCTTCCCGCTGATGATCAACCATCTGCTGGCAACCCTTTTCTTCAAAGTCGATGTGCTCCTGCTGGAGAATCTCAAGGGCGATGCAGTGGTTGGCTGGTATTCCACCTCATACAAGTTCGTGGATACGGTGGGCATCATCCCACCCGTGTTCACCATGGCCATCTTCCCGCTCATCTCGCGCCTGGCCGCCTCGGCCCGCGACTCACTCCTGCGCGCTTACATCCTCTCGATCAAGTTGCTCGTCTCCATCGCGCTGCTGCTCGCCATGATGATCTCGGCCCTCGCCTACCCGTTAGTGATGGTCTTTGGCGGCGCTGCCTACCTGCCCCACTCGGCCCGCGCCCTCGAGATCATGATTTGGTACATGCCGATTGGCTTTATCAACAGCCTCACGCAATACGTGCTCATCGCCCTGGACCAGCAGCGTTTCCTGACGCGCGCCTTTGTCATCGCTCTGGTCTTCAACCTGGGCGCCAACCTGCTGCTCATCCCGCGCTATAGCTACCAGGCCGCAGCGGCCATCACGATCGCCTCGGAGGTAGCGCTGCTCATTCCTTTCTATGTGGGCATTCGCCGCTACCTGGCCCGTATTACCTGGGTGCGCACCCTCTGGCGGCCGGTGCTCTCGGCCGCCGTTGCCGAAGGTATCCTCTGGATATTGCGCCACCAGCCGCGCTTACCCGTCGCCATCCTGGCGGCAGTTGCCTATATCATCCTTGTCCTTGCCCTCGGCACCTTTGATGCGCAGGATCGCGAATTCCTACGCCAGGTGCTGCCCGTTGACCGCCTGTGGCAGCGCCTGCTGCGGCGCCAGCCCAGTGAGGTCAACCCGGCCGGCTAAAGCATCCTTGACGCTACCCTCCGTTTAAAGTAGAATGCCCCTCTGTCAAAGAGGAGGATATTGTTGTGGCTGAGCATACGACAATCAACAAGATCGCTGGCTTTGTGGGGCAGGTGGTATACCTGCAGGGCTGGCTCCAGAACCGGACGGACAAGGGCAAGCTCCAATTTCTGACTTTGCGCGACGGCACGGGCGTAATCCAATGCGTCGCCTTTCACAAAAACCTCTCGCCAGAGGCCTTTGAGGCGGCCCGGCGATTGACGATGGAATCGTCCTTTACCGTCACCGGTACAGTACGGGCCGACCCGCGAGCGCCGGGCGGCTATGAGATTGACGTGCAGGACTTGAGCGTTGTGCAGCAGGCGCAGGAATATCCCATCACTGCCAAGGAACACGGGGTCGATTTCCTGATGGACCGCCGGCACCTGTGGCTCCGCAGCCCGCGCGAGCACGCCATTCTGTTGGTGCGCGCCACAGTGATCAAAGCCATCCGCGACTGGCTGGATAGCCATGGCTTTGTGAACCTGGATACACCGATCCTTACGCCCGCGGCCTGCGAGGGCACGACCACGCTCTTCGAGACGGACTATTTCGGCGAGCATGCCTACCTTTCCCAGAGCGGCCAGCTCTATAACGAAGCGACCGCCATGGCTTTCGGCAAAGTGTACTGCTTTGGGCCGACCTTCCGCGCCGAGAAATCCAAAACTCGGCGCCACCTGATCGAGTTCTGGATGGTCGAGCCCGAAATGGCCTACGCTGATCTTGACGAATGCATGCGCGTCGAGGAAGAATTCGTCAGCTATATCGTGCAGACGGTGCTGAGGGAACGTGCGGCCGAATTGCAGACCCTGGGGCGCGACACCACGCGCCTGCAGCAGATCACGCCGCCCTTCCCACGCATTACCTATACCGAAGCGGTAGAGATTCTCAACCAGGAGGGCGTGGAAATCACCTGGGGCGATGACTTTGGCGCTCCTCACGAGACGGCCCTGGCCGAACACTTTCCCAAGCCCGTGTTCGTGCATCGCTATCCGGCCCAGTGCAAGGCCTTTTACATGGAAGAAGATCCCACCGACCCCAAGCTGTCGCTTTCCGTAGACCTCCTGGCCCCGGAGGGGTATGGCGAGATCATCGGTGGTGGCCAGCGCACAGCCAGCCTGGAGCTCTTGGAGCGGCGCCTCAAAGAACACAACCTTCCGCGTGAGGCCTTTGAGTGGTACCTGGACCTGCGTCGCTATGGCTCAGTCTATCACTCTGGGTTCGGCCTGGGCCTCGAGCGCACCGTGACCTGGCTCACAGGTATCGAGCATATCCGCGAAACGATCCCCTTCCCGCGCACCCTGGGTCGCATCTACCCTTAAGCACTACAGCCGCCCTTACCCATCGGGGCGCGGATCCCATCCGGGCATCGCGCTTCGCACGCGACCGGAGTGGAGCCATTCGGGGGGATTTGGCGGGTTGCCTGCAGCCGGGCAGGCGCACAGCACCTTTGCCGGCTGTTACCGGGAGCCGGCTGGATCAAGTGCGGTTGCAGTATTAAGGGCGATTGGGAAACCGCAGATGAACGCAGATAGAGCTGGGCCCAGTCCTGCGCAGCTTTAGCGCCATCGCAAGACTGGGCCTCTCTGCGCCTGTTCGCAGTTGCGCCTGCGGTCCGGAACCAATGCCTGGCTGGCACGTCTATATCTGCGTTCATTTGCGTCTTTCTCGTCCAGCGCCATTCAGAAAGCATCGAAACTCATGACCACGCCTTCTTTGCCCGGCAAGAGACTCCTGCAGGCGCGCCACCTGGCACAGCGCGCCCGGCGCCATCTGCGCCTGGTGCCCAACTTTGAGGGCGATGATCGCAGCCGACGCGGCTTGCTGATGTTCTGGTATGATGGCCTGTTTGCCAACATCAGCGAATCGTTTGTCGGGCCCTATATCACCATCTATCTGTTGGCCCTTGGCGCAACGGAAGGGCAGGTAGGCCTCTTCGCTTCCCTTTCGGCGCTGGCCGGGGCGCTCATGTTCCTGCCCGGCGCCGAGCTCGCCCGCCGCTTTTCCAACCATCGCCATCTGGTGGTCTATGCCTCGCTCGCCTCGCGCCTGATGCTGCCCTGCCTGGCTCTGGTATCGTGGCTGGTCGAGGGGCAGACGGCTATCGCGGCCGTGATCCTGCTGGCCACCCTGCGCGTTGCCTTCAGCCAGCTCGGGGTGCCGGCTTGGACTGCCCTCACGGCGCGCGTCGTGCCAGAGGGAATCCGTGGGCGCTATTTCTCCACCCGCACCTTTGCCATGAGCCTGGCCGCGCTGATTGTGGTGCCCATCGCCGGCCGCCTGATCACCAGCCTCGGCTCGCCCAGCGGCTACCAGGTCAGTTTCGCCCTGGCCCTGGTCGCCGGGATGATCTCTTCCTATGCCTACTCGCGCATACCCTTCTCACACTCGACCACCGGGCAGCAGGTTGCGGGCCCTAGCCTGCGCCAAACGCTGCGCACGCTGCCGCAGAACTCCCTTTTCCTGCGCTTTTGCCTGGTGACCGTGGTGCTCAACTTTTCCGTCCAGCTCGCCGCGCCATTCTTCAACGTCTACCTGGTGCGCAACCTGGGCGCACAGGCCGCCTTTATTGGTCTCTCTACCGCCATCAGCTCAGGCGCGGACCTGATCGGCCAGCGCTTGTGGGGCCCCCTGGCCGACCGCAAAGGCCTGCGTTGGATCATGGTTACCACCATCCCTTTCGCTGCCTTTATCCCTTTTGGCTGGCTCTTTCCACGCACCCCCTGGGAGACCGTCCCCATCAGCGCCATCGGCGCCCTGGGCTGGGCCGGCTACAACCTCGCCGCCTTTAACCTGCTACTCAAGTCCACCCCCGCCGAGGGCCGCCCCCTGTACAGCGCTCTCTACAATACTGCCGCGGCGCTGGCCAGCATGCTCGGCCCTCTGCTCGGCAGCCTGCTGTACGAATGCTGGGGCTTTAGCGCCACCCTGTGGGCTTCGTTCATTGGCCGCACTGCTGCAGGAATCCTCGTCTTTCTCCTCATCCGTGAGACGGGTGAGCGGCTCCAGGCGAGGCCGAAAGCGCTGCAGAGGGGCGCGAGCGGCTGATGCTGCGCCCGCGAGCGCGAGCGCCGTTTGACACCCTGGGCCACTCCGTGCTATACTGTACGCTCGTGTGGGCCGTTAGCTCAGGTTGGTTAGAGCACCTGCCTTTTAAGCAGGGTGTCGCTGGTTCAAATCCAGCACGGCTCATGTACTATCCGTCAGCAGTCCTGCCCTCCCAGCAGGTCATCTACCTGCGCCAACACCTCCGCCGGTGATACTTCCGCCAGCCACGACGCCGGGCATGTGCAGCGCCCCCGGGTGCCGCATTGAGGGCAGGAGAGGGTCCACGAGAGCACCGGCCGGTAGCGCTCCCGTCGGGCAGGCCCTGCAGTGATGAGGTTCCCCGCCCAGTAGAGGACTACGCTCGGCACAGCCAGGGCATAGGCCAGATGCGCTGGCCCGGTATCGTTGCAGAGCATCAGGGAAGCGCCCTCTACAAGCGCCGCCATGGCCCCCAAGTCCAGGCGCCCGCAAAGATCTACCACAGGCGCCCGGCATGCAGCCATCACCTGCCCGGCAATGGCTCGCTCATCCTCACGCCCCGTCACGATCGGCGTCAGGCCCCAGCGCTCATACAGGTGCTCGGCCACGCGGGCAAAGCGCTCCGCCGGCCAGCGCCGCCGCACATCTCCCGCCCCAGGGTGCAGCACAGCATAGGGAGGGCTGCCTGGCGGCCATACCCTTGCCAGCCGCTCCCGGTCTTCCGCCAGCACCGGCGCATCCATGTCTGGACCATCCCCCGGCACCCCCAGCTTGCTGACCAACTCGAGGTAGCGCGCCACCTCAGATTGGTAGTAAAAGTATCGCAGGTTGTGCTCCAGCGGAGGGGCGCCCTCCGCCTGCAGTCCCAATGTGTGGCGCGCCCCCAATCGCGCTACGAATGGGTTGGAATCTGCCCCTCCCCCATGCATCTGGATCGCCAGATCAAACGCCTCGGCCTGCATGCGGGCGAAGAACGCGTCGGCATCTTCGGTTGCCGGTGGGTCCGCCGGGCCGGGCTGATGGATCTTGGGGTAGGGGGGAATCGCTTCCACCCGGTGAAGATAGGGGTAACGCCCTGAAATAAAACCGCGCAGCCAGGGCAAAGTCAACAGAGTGATCTGCGCCTCTGGAAAACCTTTGCCCAAGGCGCGCAGGGCCGGGGTAGCCAACAGGAAATCGCCCAAGCCATTGGCCCGCAGGACCACGATCTTTCGTGGCAGCCTCTCCATCCACACCATAGGCTCTCTTCCACCACTCACTTTTGCTCAGAAATGGCATGGTGGAAAGAGCACAATTCATACCACCCCGATAGCGATGGCCAGCCCCGCCCCGTTTGGCAAGGCTTTGCGTGGCTGACGGCACGCAAGTTGCTGGTCGTTGGGCAGACCCTGGCGCCGGTAGCTACACCTGGCGCCGATGCACGGTCAAAGGAGGCTATATGGCTCGCATTCCGGCCGATGATGTGAAATTGCTCTTTGATGAGAACAAGGGCAAGAACTGGAGATCCTTCCACAACATCCTTATGCAGCACAAGGGCCAAACCGACAGCATCGAAGATTCGATCATTGATGCGCTGCTCCTGATCACGCCACATATGGAGCAGGCCGGCATTCCCTACCCAACCTCAAGCGATGAAATGCAACGGGTGCTGGATAGCGAGATCAGCAAGGCCACCGCCAAGATGTAGACGCTGAATGGAGGGGAGACAATATGGCGCACCTGCCAAAAGACGATGCCATACAGCTCTTCAACGACAACCGCAAGAGAGATTGGTCTGGCTTTGAACAAGTGCTCCAGCAGCGCAAGGGCAAAGCCGAAGGCATTTCCGACAACCTCATCGACCTGATGATGCCAATTTCGGAACAATTCGCACAGGCCCACCGGCCCTATCCAAATTCGGCCGACGAGCTGCAAAAGGTCATCAACGAGGAATTCGCCAAGGAGCACGCCCTGTAACCGGGTTGTGGCGCTAGAGGGGTGCAGGGTGGGCGCCGGCGCCCATCCTGCACCCCCAAGATATGTCAGCCTTTGTCAGGGCCAGGCCCACTATCCTCTACGCATGCTGAGGTTAATCCGGCCACGGTCCTTGTCAACCCCGATCACGCGCACTTCGACAATCTGCCCCACCGCTACAACCTCGAGCGGGTTGCGCACGTAGCGATCCGCCATCTGGGATACGTGGACCAGCCCATCGCGCTTGACCCCGATATCCACAAAGGCGCCAAAATCGACCACATTGCGCACGGTGCCTTTCAGGACCATCCCCTCGTGCAAGTCGTCAATGCTGAGCACATCCTGCCGCAGCAACGGGCCCGGCAAGCTCTCACGTGGGTCGCGGCCGGGCTTTTGCAGGTTATCGAGGATATCGCCCAGCGTGGGCACGCCAACCTCCAGAAGGGCCGCCAGTGCTTTGATATCCTGTCCGCGCCGAAACGCAGCCACTTTCGCTGCCAGGTCTGGCTCGTTGCCCTGCACGCCCATCAGGGTGAAAAGCCGCTCGCAAACGCGGTACGATTCCGGGTGGATAAAAGTGTTGTCCAGCGGGTTCTTTCCACCAGGGATCTTGAGGAAGCCAGCCGCCTGCTCAAAGGCCTTGGGGCCAATGCCGGGCACGTCCAGCAACTCCTGCCGCGTGCGGAAGGCGCCGTGCTGCTCGCGATAGGCGATGATGGCTTTGGCTGCCCGCGCCGTCAACCCCGAGACATAGCGGAGGAGCGCCGGCGACGCCGTATTGAGGTCCACCCCCACATAGTTCACCGCCGAGACCACCACGTCATCCAGCGCGGCCGCCAGGGCCTTTTGATCCACATCGTGCTGATAGAGTCCCACGCCGATCGCTTTGGGCTCGATTTTCACCAGCTCTGCCAGGGGGTCCTGCAGGCGCCGGGCGATTGAGACGGCCCCCCGCAGTGACACATCGAGTTCCGGCAACTCCTCACGAGCCAGGGGCGAAGCGGAATAGACAGAGGCGCCCGCCTCGCTCACAATCACATAGGCCCCCCGGCCGGCCCGTTGCACCGCTTCCAACATCAGGGCTTCGGTCTCTCGGGATGCAGTGCCGTTGCCACTGGCCATTACGTCGGCGCCCCGCTCTGTGAGCCATGTCACCAGCAGCTTGAGCGCCCCCTCCTGATCGTTCTTCGGCGCGTGCGGGTAAATCGTGGCCGTTTCCAGCACCTTGCCCGTGGGGTCGACCAGGGCCACCTTACAACCCGTGCGGTAGCCCGGGTCGATGCCGATCACCGTCTTGCCGCGCAGGGGGGGCTGCAACAGCAGTTGCCGCAAGTTGGCCGCAAAAACTTCGATGGCATGGCTATCGGCGCTATCGGTAGCCGCCCGCCGCAGCTCGCGCTCGATAGCCGGGGCCAACAGCCGCTCATAACCGTCGCTCACCGCCATCTCCAGTTGCCCGGCCAGCGGCGAGCGGGGATTGGGCTTGTAGTAACGCGCCTTGATCTCCGCCAGCAGGCGTTCAGTATCGGCCGCCAGCGAAACCTTGAGTGCGCCCTCCCGCTCCCCACGGTTGATAGCCAGCACCTGATGCGGCGCCAGGCCGGCAAAAGGCGCGCCAAAGTCGTGGTACAGGCGGTAGACCCCTTCCACATCCGCCTCTTCGCTCGCGCGCTGCACCCTGATCTGCCCGGTAGCCCGCGTCCGTTCCCGGATGTCGCCGCGCACAGTGGCATCTTCGCTCACCATCTCAGCCACAATATCGCGGGCCCCTGCCCAGGCATCTTCGGCTGTGGGCACCTGCTCGTTCAGGTAGGGCGCCGCCAGCGCTTCCAGAGACTCGGCCGTGCACACCTGCTGCAAGATCAACTGTGCCAGCGGCTCCAGGCCGCGCTCACGCGCCATGGTAGCGCGGGTACGCCGTTTGGGTTTGTAAGGAAGGTAGAGGTCCTCCAACACCTGTAGAGTCTCGGCGGCGGCGATGGCCGCCTCCAGCTCGGGAGTGAGCTTGCCCTGCTCGTCGATGGAGCGCAAGACCTGCTCACGGCGCTCATCGAGGTTGCGCAGGTAGTGCAGACGCTCGGCGATGTTGCGCAACTGCTCCTCGTCGAGAGCGCCGGTGACCTCTTTGCGATAACGCGCGATAAAGGGAATCGTGCTGCCTTCGTCCATCAGGGCGACCGTCCGTTCGACGGCCCCCGGGTTGAGCGCCAGCTCGCGGGCGAGGCGCTCGATCAATGAAGGTTGGTTGGGCATGTTCTCTCCTTTGCTACGGTGAAGCGGCAGTATAGCATCGAGGAGGGTCAGCGCCAAATGCCCGGCTTGCCGATATTGGCACTGTTCTTGCCTGTTCGGCAGAAAGCACGAGCCTGCCAGAGATCCAGGGAGCCTGCAGCTGTCACCGGACGTTCGGCACAGAAGCAGGTGTGCGCAAGCCACCCGAGCCTCTGGGAGATTGGAGCGGCCCAATTCAGGAGGGAGTATTGTCCACACAGTCCAAACTCGCGCCGCTGCGCATCGCCGTGGTCTCCACACCCCACATCAAGGCCCCACCTGAGGGTTATGGCGGCTCGGAAGCGGTAGCCAGCAGTCTGGCCGAGGAGCTGGTGCGCCGGGGGCATCAGGTCACGCTGTTCGCTACGCACGATTCACACACCGCGGGCGCGCTGCAGTATTTCCCGTCAGCCCTGCCGCGTGGTCCCTACGACGGGCAAGCCGGCTATCGTGAGGTCATTCATCTGAGCCATGCCCTGGCCGATCAGACCTTCGATCTCGTCCTGAACCACTGTCTCAAGGCGGCCCCCGCCCTGGCGCTCTACCGGCAGGCCCCTGCCCTGACCACTCTGCATTATTGCCCGCCCATCCTCGACGACTTTCCCTGGCTCGATTATGTCGCCGTCAGCCGGCGTCAGGCTGAGCTGGCCCGTGGGCGCGGCCTCCACGTCCTCGGTGTGGCTTACAATGGCATCGATCCTTCACCGTTTCAGGTGGTGAGCGCCAAACAGGACTATTTGCTCTGGATCGGCCGCTTTCACGAGTATAAAGGGCCGGACCTGGCCATTGAGGTTGCCCATCGCCTGGGCGCCCGGCTGTTGCTGGCAGCCCCCCCTCCCCCCGAGGACCAGGTGGACTACTTTGAGTCCCGTATCCGTCCACATCTGGGGCGTGATGGTATCGCCTGGGTCGGTGCGGTAGAGGGCACGGACAAATGCCGCCTGTTCGAGCAGGCGCGTTGTACCCTGATGCCCATCCGTTGGGAAGAGCCCTTTGGCCTGGTGATGGTGGAAAGCATGGCTGCCGGCACGCCGGTGATCGCGTTTCGTCGTGGGTCCGCGCCCGAGCTGATCGCTGATGGTCGCACCGGCTTCCTGGTCGAGGACGTGGAGACCATGGCAGCCGCGGTTTCGCGCACGCAAACGATCGACGCCCAGGCCTGCCGGCGCCACGTCGAGGCCCATTTCTCTATCACGGCGATGGTCGATGCCTACCTGGCGCTCTCCCGCTCATTGAGATAGGCGGTCACATTTTCCACCAGGCGTTCTGCATCGCCCTTTTGCTCCAGGTCGCCAAACAGATCGCGGATGTGCTCCTCGCGCGCTGTCACCCCGATAGCCTCCCAACGCGCCCCCAGCGACTGACAAGCCAGGCGCATGCCCTCTGGGTCCTCAAGAAAGGCATAGCGCAGCAGGCGGACCAGCGCAGAGCGCGCTCGAGCCCCTGCCTCATCATATAACGAGGTGGCCTCGACGAGGCGCGCCACATGGTACCCGGCGCCGCGCCGTGGCTCCAGCTGCCGCAGAATCAGCTCGCCCCGATGCCAGGCCTTGTCAGAGCGAGCCCATTCCTCATCAACCACCTGAGGATGGGGATGCTTGAGCAGGCCCGACAGGTAACCGCGGCGCCGTAGCGCCGCTTCTCGCGCCAGAGCGACCTGCTGCTCCGCCTCGCGCACAGCCTTACGCTCAACTTCCAGGTCGCCCAGGGCTTTTGTCACATCCCCGGTCAGGGTGGCTACCAGCGCCTGCAGGGCCACAATCTGCTTCAGGGTTGCCGCCTCGCCACAAGTAGTGCGCGAAAGGGCCCGGCAGCGCTTCGCCAGCGCCCGCCATTCAATATCGCTGGCCGGCACGGCTCGGACCAGGCGTTGGTGCAGCGGCTCCCAGAGCTGCCACAGCGCCCGCATCCGGCGCCTGAGCTCAACGCGTTCATCATCCACGAGCTTGGCATAGTCCTGCCGCCACGCCGCCAGCTCTTCCTGCAGGCGCACCAACCCCTCATCGCGCAGTCGTCTATAGTCAGCGTCGGCCGGGCGCAGCGACTCTTGCTCCAGCGCCCGATAGTGAGTCCGGATATCCGCCGCGAGCCCCCGCAGAGGGGCTGCCAGCGCGTCCTGCGGCAGCTCCTCACTCTGGCGAGCCACCTCTTGCAGCTCCGGCCGCAGCGCATTGAGGCCCTCCGACACTTGCCGCTGCATGGACCGGGCGCCGGCCAACGCCGTCGTCACCCATTGTCCCTGATGCGCCAGCGCCTGCCACCGCTGCACAAGCTCATCGCAGAGGGCTACAGCCTCTGCCATGGCCGCCTCTGTCAGCGCCCCGCGGTCATAGTCGGCCCAAATCCGCGCCCCCTGCTCCATGATCGCCTGGCGCTCGCGGCTATAGCGCTCGTACCAGGCCGGATCGACCTGAGCCCAGTTGGCGTGGGCAAACCCCAGCAGATCTTGCCAGGCCCGGGCCAGGCGCTGATGCTCGCTATCGGCCGCGGCGAGCCGTGCCCGGGCCTCCTGCACACGGCGGCGCTGATCTCGCCAGGCCGACAGGGCCTCGCGCACAGCGCGAATCTCCTCACGGCAACGTTCCGTTTGCGCCTCGGCATGCCCCAGCAGGGTCGTCACCCCGGCCTCATCCATTGGCTGCTTGCCGGCGCCGCCGGGCCACAGCGCGTTCAGCTGCGCCACAGCCTGCTCGGCCCGGCGCAGGGCCGCTGTCATTGTCTCCAACTCCACATGGGCCTGCCGGCGCTCCATCTGCACCTGATTGCGCAGTTCGTCCAGGGCCTGGCCGCACTCCTCGGCAGCCTGGCTCACCTGATGGTCAGCCTCAGCCAGGCGCTCAATCCTTTGCGCCAGCGCCCGCGTCTGGGCTAACAGCACCCACGATCGCTGCACGACGTGCTGATAGGCAGCCGCATCGTGCTCGCGATAGCGCAGCGCCAGGGCACTCCTGGCCTGGTACAGAGCCTGGAATGCCGGGCGTACGGCATCGGCCAACAGGGGGCGCAAGGCCCCCGCCATCGCCTCCGCGCTCGCCAGGGCCTCGGCCAGCCGCTCCTGCCCGCCCAAGGCCTGTTCATGCACCCCAGTGATCTGTTCAGCCTGCCCCTGCGCCTGGGCCAACCTCGCCAGCAGTTGGGGCCGCAACACCTCAGCCTCAATGGCCATCTGCGGCGCCTCGGCTGCGCGCGCCGTGCGCAGGCGCTCTACCCACGACATAGCGGCTGCGCGCACCGCCTGCACTTCGTATTGCAGCGGCACCAGCCCCTCCGTGCCGCGCTGCTGCTCGCGCTCAACCTCCTGCGCCAGCGCTTCGGCCAGCGCCTGCACATCGGCAAGGCCCCGCTGCACTATCAACGGCTTTCGGGCCGCCTCAGCCAACAAACCTTCCAGTTCATCTGCCAGGCCTTCGGCGCGCGACACCTGCTGCAACAGCCCTTCAGCTGCTGCCAGCTGACGAGTAGCGGCCTCCAGTTGCGACCGGTAACTCCCCTTCAGGAGCATCCCCAACCGCAGCCGGGGCAAAGGGCCCGCCTCCACCGGGCACAGGCCCTGCCTCAGCGCATCCAGGCTTTCTGCCAGCTCCCTGCACACAGCAATCGCTCGCTCATCGGTTTCGGCATAAGGGGCGGCCCGGACCCTATGCGGCGCCTGCGCCATCAGCCTTTCCCAACGCAGCACCAGCGCCTCAAGGCGCCGGTAGAGCTGGCGTTGGCCCAACTTGAGCTCAACCAGCCTGGCGTAGCAACGCTCCAGCCGGCGGTAGGCGCTTACCTGAAAGCAGGCATATCCCCCTGTGGCCAGTACGGCCAGGCTCAGAGCCCCTATCAGCAGCAACGGCAAGAGCCCTGTGGCCATTCCATCCCTCTTCTACGACGCTCCGGCGTCGAGCTTTCGTGTGGGCCAGAGATCGTATCTTCGTGCCTGAATCGGAGCCAAGGAGAACCGCATACTTTGCGGGACGTACCGGCGGCCCGCCTTGAGTGCGGTATAGTATACTGCAAACTGTGCCCAAACGCCATGCAAAAGCGCTTTTCCATGAGTCGCTTATTCGCCATCATTGCCTGCCTGTGCTAGAATCACTCTCACACTCAGAGGGAAAGGTGTAGATCATGGAGACCGGCTCATCATCGCTCTCGACACCGGGCGCCCAGCCGCTCTGCCTGGCCCTGGATTTCGGCGGCACCAAGCTGGCCGCCGGCTTGGTCAACTGGCAGACGGGGGGCATACTGCGCCAGGCCCGCTGCGCCACATCATCCCAAGTCGGGGCCCACGGGCAGATCGCGGACATGCTGTCTTTGGTGCGCGACCAGCTCAGGCCAAGCCTGCAGGAAAAGAACAGCTTGCGGGGCGTGGGGGTGAGCTTTGGCGGCCCAGTCGATGTGGAACAAGGCCTCGTCCTGCTCTCACATCACGTAACGGGTTGGGAGAACCTCCCCCTGGTAGCCCGCCTGCAGCAAGAGATAGGCCTGCCAGTCTACATGGAAAACGATGCCAACGCCATCTGCCTGGGGGAATACCGCTACGGAGCGGGCAAAGGCGTGCAGGACCTGGTCTACCTGACTGTCAGCACTGGCATCGGCGGCGGGGTGGTGTTGGGCGGCCAGCTCTGGCGCGGCAGTCACGGCATGGCCGGCGAGATAGGCCACATGGTTGTGCGCCCCAATGGAGCGCCCTGCACCTGCGGCAACCGCGGCTGCCTCGAGGCCCTCGCCGCGGGGCCCGCCATCGCGCGCCGTGCGCACGAGGCCCTGGCGCAGGCAGCCAAACCCTCTCCCCTGCTGCAACTGGCCGGCGGCGACCCGGCCGCCATCACTGCAGAGATGGTCTTTCGCGCCGCACGGGGGGGCGACCCGCTGGCCGCGCAGGTCGTGGAACAGGTCGCCGAGGACCTCGGCCTCGCCATCGCCATGCTCTGCAGCGTGGTCGACCCGGCGCGCGTCATCCTGGGCGGCGGCGTCGCCAAGGCCGGCGAGCAGCTCCTGCAGCCCGTCCGCCGTGCCTTTGCCCGCTACGCCTTCCCCATGCTCGCGGATCGGGTCAGCATCGTGCAGGCCGCCGCTCTCGATGAAGGAGGGCTGCTGGGCGCCGCCGCGCTCGTCGCGAACGGCACCTGATCTGCTGGGGTTGCCTCCAGCTGAGGCTTGATCCATTGCTGGCGCAACGTCGCGCCATCGGCCAGGTTATCGTCGTATAGCCGGCAGCCCAGGTCGTGCAGAGCCATGGATTGCCTGCAGGCCGGGTTCGCTGCCCGTTTCCTTTACCAGGGTACCCCTCCAGAATTGAAAACCATTACCGTCTACAACGGGAGCCAACGCTGATGCGCCCGCATCTGTGAAATGCTATACGGGCAGGAGCAGCCAAAGGAGGACGATATGCCCCAAGCCACGATAACCCTGGAGACGGTGACACCCCTCTTCTTAGCAGGTGCGGAGCCGCGGGGAACGCCCGAGTTACGCGCGCCAGCCTTTCGCGGCGCCTTGCGCTACTGGCTGCGGGCGGCGTTGGGCGGAGCGATCGGCGATCAGAACCTCAAGGGCCTGCACCGCTTGGAAAGCGCCGTATTTGGCAGCACCGATGGCGGCTCGCCGATCCACTTGCGCTTACATGGTAGCCTGGCGCCGACGAAAGCCAAGATTCTCCCCCACAAAGAAGGCCGTCAGGCAGGCGAGCGCCCAGCCTTTAGAGAGGGCCAGCAGTTTGAGCTCCAGATGCGCCTGCTCCGCAGCACGGAGGCTGCTGTCTGGCAGGCTGCATGTTCCGCACTCGAGCTGGCCCTCACCTTTGGAGGCATTGGGCTGCGCTCACGGCGCGGTTACGGCACGTTGCGCATTGCCCAATCCTCCGATCCAGCACTGATCTCGCTGTCACCCACCACTCGCGAGGGATGGGAAAGCCATATAGAGCGGGTGTGCCAGAGGGCCATTGCGGCAGCGCAAGGCCTGGCTCAGCTCCGCGAGGAGCGATTGGCCCCGCTGCCGACCAGCCCGACATCCTTCCCTTGCGCCAACACCCTCAGCCAGATACGGCTCACCGATAACGGTCGTGCAGGTTCGCCGGGCGCATCCTCGGCCATGGGCGCCGTAACGTGGTTCATGAAAAGCGTGCCCCAATCTCCGGCCCTCGGCGGCATCAACCCCCGCCAGGCTTCGCCCCTCTGGGTGCGGCCGGTCCTGGTCGATGGCCACTATGAGCTCCTGCTCCTGCTCTTGCCCTCCAGGTTGAAAGCAGGGCAGGACTATGCCTTTGTAGACCGATTCCTGGACCGATACACTCCCCGCAAGCTGCAGGTGAAAGGCTGGAACGCATGACTGACTCAATTCTGATCTTCACCTTCAGCCCCGTCCAATCCTTCATCAGCGAGGCGCGACGAGCCACGGACCTGTACGTGGGCAGCCGCATCCTGGTAGAACTGGCCACGGCTGCCGGCCGAGCCATCGTCGAGAATGGCGGCGGCGGGCGCGAGGACAGGCCGTTGATCTATCCAGCTGTCCTGGAAGCCCAGGATGTACCGAACAAGCTGGTGGCGCGGGTCCCCTGGGAAAGAGCTGAGGAAATCGCCGCGAAAGCCCGGCAGGCCCTCCTCGACAAGTGGAAAGAGATCGCGGCGACGGCCTGCGATTGGCTCAAGGAGAAAGGGCCGCCGCCCGATCAGACGTGGTCGGAGATCTGGGAGAGGCAGATCGGGCGCCATTGGGAGGTGTACTGGTCAGTCGCCCTCTGGGATGGTGATTATGTCCCCGCCTACCGGCTGGCCAGCCGTGGCCTGGACGCGGCCAAGCGCACACGCGCCTTCGACCCCAGCGAGGAAGGCGACCGCAAGGACTCGCTCAGCGGACGGCGCACAGCCCTGCGCTTAGGGGGCACGAAGCAAGATGCCCGCTGGTATTGGGGCCAGATTGCCGGGCAGGTCGAACCCGCGCGTCTGCGCCCTGAGGGCAAAGAGCGCCTGGATGCCATCGGGGCGGTGAAGCGCTTCTGCGAGCTGGCTCGGAAAAAGGGCTTTGCCTCCACCAGCAGCGTCGCTGCCGCCGATTATGTCGCCATGCTGGACCGTGCGCCGCAGGAGGTGATGGCCCACCAGCGCGCCGTAGAGGATCTCCTGGGCAACTGCCTTCATCCACTGAACACCTCCGCCAGCTGGCCCTACGACGGCAACCTGCTGTACGAGGAGACCTTTACGCGCGCACGGCTGAGGGAGGACTATAACCTTCAGACCCCAGACCAGCACCTGCTGGACCGGGCCAAAGCGACCCTGAGGAATCTGTTCACGGCCACAGAGCGCCAGCCCTCGCCCTACTATGCGATCATCGTCTTGGATGGCGACAACATGGGAGCACAGGTCGCCGCTTGCGAAAGCGCCGAGCAGCACCGCGAGTTGAGCGAAAAGCTGAGCCGCTTTGCCAGGACGGTCGGCAATGGCCTGGGGCGCCAGGGCGAGGGTTCATGGGGTTACCACGCCCAGCTGGTGTACAACGGGGGCGATGACGTGCTGGTGCTCTCTCCGCTGGCTGAGGCGCTCGATCTGGCGCAAAGACTGGCCGGTGAGTTCGAGCAGACGGTCGGCGCCACCGTCTCCGCCGGCATTGCCATCGCCCATCATCTCTACCCCCTCGATGCCGCCCTGCGCGCCGCCCGGCGGGCGGAGAAGCAAGCCAAGGGCGTGGAGGGCAAGGCTGCCCTCTGCGTGCATGTGCTCAAGCGCAGTGGGCAGACCCGCGAGATGCGCAGCCGCTGGCAGGATATGGGAGACAATATGGCCAGGCTGGTGGAACTCTTCCGGGATGACTCGGACGGGGGGGCGCAGCTCGCTGCAGGCTTGGCCTATGACCTGCTGGCCGTTGCTCCGGCGTTGCCAGAGGCCGATGACAAGCTGGCCGCCGAATTGAGGCGGCTGCTGAGGCGCCATCGCAACCGGCGCCACCCCCAGTCCCTCTCCGAGGCCCAATGCCAGCGATGGGCCTGCCAACTGCGCGCCTGGGCCGCCAGTATGCCAGGAGCGGAGCCCGAATTCTCGGCCCAACAGGGAGAAATGGGTAACCAGACTGAGGAACTGGGCCACTGGCTGACGCTGGCCCACTGGATCGCCCAAGGAGGCAGGGAGCAATGATGTACCTCTTCCTGGAACCCATCGACGTCTGGCTCTTCCGCGATGGCCGGCCCTTCGATAGTGGCAGCGACCACCGCGCCGAGAGCCTCTTTCCGCCTTTCCCCAGCGTCATCCAGGGGGCCATCCGCTCACGCCATCTGGTGGTCAAGGGGGTGGATCTCCATGACCCCCAGGCCATCGAGGCGGCGGTGGGCACCGCGACCTGCTACAAGGACCTCAGAATCCGTGGGCCTTTCCTGGCCCGGCGGGATGATAGCGGCGCGGTCACGCGCTACTTCCCGGCCCCTGCTGATGCCACAACGGTCTGCAGGGAGCCGCACCGCCAGATCAGGCCGGCCTCTCCACCCGACAAGGAGCCCAGGTTGCGCACCAGCGCCCCTACGCCCTGTCTGCTGGGGCTGGACGACGAACCGGCCAAGGGAGAAGATGGAGGCTGGCTGGGGGAAGGCGATCTCCGCCACTATCTGGCCGGCGCAACGGTGCCGGTCATCGAGGACAAGGAGCTCTTCCAGCGCGAGAGCCGCCCAGGCATCGGCATCGAGAGCGGGCGGCGGGTGGTCAGAGAGGGCGCCCTTTACGAGGTCGAGTTCATCCGCCCCTATCCCCAGGTGGGGCTCTACCTGGAGGTAGAGGGTTATGAGGGCTGGCCCTCACACCGCGAGCTGCGCCTGGGCGGCGAGGGGCATGGGGCGCGCTTCCAACAGGTGGAACGAGCCCTCAACTGGCCCTCACCCCCCGATCCCCTGCCGGAGCGCTTCAAGCTCTACCTGGCCACCCCGGCTTTGTTCAAGGAAGGCTGGCGGCCAGCAGCGTGGGGACGGTTCTTCGATGGCCCCGTTGAGCTAGCCGCCGCGGCCATCGGGCGCTACCAGAGCATCGGCGGGTTCGACGTGGCCAGCGGCGCCCACAAGGCTGCCCGGCGCTATATCCCGGCGGGCACCGTGTATTACTTCCGCTGTCGCGACAGCAAGCCAACACGCCTGCTGCCCAGCCTGATCCAGAACGCCATTACTGATGAGGGAGCAGAGATCGGTTTCGGCCAGGTCATCATCCAGGAATGGAAGGAGAGATAAAACCATGTTTCAGGCCAAACGGATGCTCTTCATCTATGTCGAAACACCGTTGCACGTGGGCGGCGGGCGCAGCCTGGGTGCGGTGGACCTGCCCATCCAACGCGAGCGCATTACCGGCTACCCTATGGTCCAGGCCAGCAGCCTGAAGGGCAAGCTGCGCGCCCTGGCCGATCCGCAGGGGCAAGACGACGGACGCGTGTCGCGAGACGAGTTCCTGGCCATCTTTGGTCCTGAGGCGGGTCCAGGCGCCTCCGAGTACGCGGGGGCGCTCTCCGTCGGCGACGCGCGCCTCTTGCTTTTCCCGGTGCGTTCGCTGGCCGGCGTGTTCGCGTGGACCACCAGCCGCAACGCCCTGGCCCGCTTCTGGCGTGAGGCAGAGACGACGGGCCTCAAGCTGGGTTGGGAGCTGCCACCCGAGCCGGGCAAGAATCAGGCCTGGGTAAGCGAGGGGACGGTGCTCCAGGCGGGGGATAGTGTGGTGCTGGAGGAATTCAGCTTTGCGCCCCAGCCTGAGCCACTGGTCAACACCATTGGCCAATGGCTGGCGCAGCAGGCCCTGCCCGAGACGAAGGAGTATGAGTACTGGCGCGACGCGCTGCCACAGCGCCTCTGCATCCTCCCCGAGGATGCTTTCCGCGATTTCACCCTCTATGCCACCGAGGTGGAGACCCACGTCAAGCTCGATCCCTCGACCAAGACGGTGGCAACCGGCGCCCTGTGGACCAGTGAGAGCCTGCCGGCGGATAGCCTGCTCTACGCCCCGCTGCTGGCCACTCGGTCCCGCGCTGGCAAAAAGGGTGCCGGTGACCGGTGGGAACCCACGGTCAAGCTCGATGGCGAAGAAATCCTGAAGAAGATCGAGGAGCTCAGCCTGACACGCGCCCAACTGGGCGGCGACGAGACCACCGGCCAGGGCATGGTGGCCCTGCGGCTGGTGAGGGGAGGTGGGCAATGAGCCAGCAACGCTCGCTGGAACAGCAACGGGCCACTCGGGCCTGGGAGAAGGTCACCCGCGTTCGTGACTATGGCCCAGGCTATCGCAAGGAATATGGTCAGTTGGCGCGCAGCGCCCCCGCAGATATTCAGACCAACGGCCTGGGGCAGTATCTGGCATTCCTGCGCGCCAAACGAGGACGCGACAAGCAGGGCAACCTGAAAGAGGAAGATGCTCATTACCAGCTGCTTGCGCACATCTCAGAATGGGTTATGGAGCGATTGAGCCAAAAACATGCCGAGGGCCTCTTGGGTTGGATCGTGGACCCCAGAACCAGCACCGACGACTATCGCCGGGCCACGGCGGAGGCCATGGCCTTCCTGGCCTGGCTCAAGCGCTTCGCTGAGGCCGATCTGGGCGAAGGAGGCAGCGAGTCATGATGCGCCAGCCACCGCGGGGCGAGCGCCGGTCGGAGGGGAAAAAGGAGCCGCAGCCAGCCCCCACCCCAGCCCCGCCCATACCTCACCAGGCAGCTCAGGCATTCAGGGCCCAGTGGCAAGGCAGCGGCGCCCTGAACGCCAGCCTCATCTTTGATCGCTATGCGCCCGACTGGGCTGGCAAAGGCGAGATCAAGAAGGATGGGCTGGCGGTTGTCGAGAAAGCGGCTGGCAGAGGCGACCAAAAGGCGCTGGCAGCCGTCCAAACCAGATGGCGCCGGCTGGTTGAAGCAGCCGGCGCGCAACCATTCACCCTCAAGACCGATTGGCGCCTCATCGCCGGGCTGGGGCGCAAGGGACCACTGGAGGTGGGGTTCACCTTCCACCGGTACGGCTTTCCCATCTTGCCGGGCTCCAGCGTCAAAGGGGTAGCCCGCGCCTGGGCCTTCTACCATCTGGCCGAAATGCTCGGCGAGAGCGAGCTGAACCGCATCGAGAGAAGGAAGGGCGAAAGCACGCTGGCGGCCTTGGAAAGGCTGCTGAGCACGGCTGACCCGCGCCAATACGAGGAGAGCCTGGCCGGGCGCTACCGCCAGTCCAGGCCCGAAGCGGCCGCCACGGCCGATGACTTCCGGGCCCTCTTTGGCACCACGGGCGCAGCCGGGTTGGCTATCTTTTTCGATGCGATCCCCGCCGGGCAGCCCAGGCTGCAATTGGATATCATGAACCCCCATTTCCCGGATTATTATGGCGACAAGAACGGCCACGTGCCGCCTGCCGATTGGCAAAGCCCCAAGCCCGTCTATTTCTTAACCGTTGCCGAAGGAAGCGAGTTCCTCTTTGCCGTCGGCTGGCGGCAGCCCTTGGCCAGCGATGCGGAGGCTGCGCGCCTGCAATCCACGGCGCGGGACTGGCTGATCCGGGGCCTGACCGATCTGGGCATCGGCGCCAAGACCAGCGCAGGATATGGGTATTTCCAGCCCCAGTCCACCGCACTGCCAGATCGGGCCCCGGTTGCGCCATCCTCTGCCCCCTCATCAGTCGGCCCCGTACCACCTGCCGGTCCATTGCAGACGCGCCGCGGCACCATCGTCGAGATCCGCCCCGATAAACGCTACGGCAAGGTGCGCGATGTGGAGACCGGCCACGAGTATCGCTTTCCGATAGAAGCCATTCAGGGCGACACGCCCGGCAAGAAATCCACCGTGGCCTTTGACCTGCAGGGCGACCAGGTGGTAAAGGTAAGGAAAGGATAAAGCCATGCCACGGTCCAGGTTCGTATTGACAACGGTGGGGACCAGCATGTTGCTCAACAGCCTGACGCCAGATGAGACTCCTATCTGGCGTAGCAGGCTCAACAACGAGACCAATGCCAAAACGCTTCCGCCTGACTTGATCAGTCAGGTCGAGGAGTTGCAGAAGCGCGCCCTGAACAATCTGCGCTGTAGCGATGTGCAGAGCAGGCGCCAGCTGAGTGCCGAGCTAAACGGAATATACGCCATCTACGAGAATCAGCTATCGCGCTCGCGGGGCGACACACATTGGCTTATTACCACCGATACAGCCATGGGTGCCATTGTGGCCAACACTCTCACAACCTTTCTAAGGGAAGAGGGAATCATCTGCAATGTCCACACACCGCCTGACCTTTCCACCAGCGATGCTCATTCCTTCTCCAAAGGAATCAAGTCGCTGCTGCATTGGTGTGAGGAAATTATCCCTCCCTACCGTGATGGAGGCCAGCAGATCATCTTCAACCTGACCGGCGGCTTCAAGAGCTTGCAGGGATACCTGACTATCGCAGGCATGTTCTACGCGGATCAAGTCGTCTACATCTTTGAGAAGGGGTCACAACTATTGTCGATACCGCGCCTACCAATACGCGTGGATATCGACGCCTTGTATGCGCACCGCATGCAGCTCGCAATGATGGCCGAAGGGGGCCATGTCTTCCCAATAGAGCAAGTTGCAGATATCCCAGCAGGGATGCTTGACGTGGATAACAGCCACGCCACGTTATCAGATTGGGGCCTCCTGGTCTGGAACCGGGCACGGAAGGAGATGCTATCACAAGAGCTGCTTAGCCTTCCCCGCCTGGAGTATGAGAAAAGCTTCAGGAAGGACTTTGATGAGGCTGAAAAGATAGATCGAGTCGAGCTCCACAAAACGCTGGCCAAAGTCTCCAGCCTGCTGGAGGGGAGCTACGGCGACGTCAGCGTACTCAAGAGGCACGGCGGAGTGCAGTATAGCAGCCTCACCAGCAAGAAAACGAGCGATGGCCGTAACATTGATCACTTCCGTGTTTCGCAGAGCCTCCGAGTAACGTGTGTTGCGGAGGGCGGCACACTGCGCCTGCGGCGCTTCGGCGGCCATGAGATCGAATCGAATCCGTGAGGCCCTTGCATGATCTTACTCAACTATGCCCATCCCCTCACCCGCGCCCAACTGGCGCAGGTGGAGGCGCTGACGGGGCAGCCAATTGAGCGGGTGATCGAGCTGCGCTGCCAGATCGATCCGCAGCAGCCCCTGTTGCCGCAGGTGACGGCTCTCGTCGAGGCGGCAGGGCTTTCGCCGGAAGAGTGGCAGACGGCGCCTCTGCTCATCAACCCGCCCTCTCTGAACTATATCGCCGTGGTGCTCCTGGCAGAGCTGCACGGACGCTGCGGCTACTTTCCCGCCATGCTGCGCCTGCGCCCGGTGCCCGACAGCGCACCCTCTCAGTTTGAGGTGGCCGAGGTGCTCAACCTGCAGAGGGTGCGTGACGCGGCGCGGTGCAGGCGCTGAGCAACCAGAGACAACGGTGATCCGTCTCGGCTTGCCCGGACGAGCTTTATCGCGCAAGCGATCCATCACCGGAAGGTCTTGCAGGCTGGCCGGCGTTGCAGCCGGCCAGCGCTCTCGCCATAGTACTGCAACCGCACTTGATCCAGCCGGCTCCCGGTAACAGCCGGCCAAGGTGCTGTGCGCCTGCCCGGCTCTGACCCGGGAGGGGGGATTTGGCGGGTTGCCTGCAGCCGGGCCG
>Ga0078972_1004052_pt1 | contig 41681 bp, 30 predicted proteins | sample YelNatPaOPGAMG01_FD_67568 | JGI IMG/M metagenome (GOLD analysis project Ga0078972, IMG submission 67568) | Hot spring thermophilic microbial communities from Obsidian Pool, Yellowstone National Park, USA - OP-RAMG-01 (SPADES assembly) (version 2) | ecosystem: Environmental > Aquatic > Thermal...
GCATTTTTGCCGGCCCGCGGGAGCAACAAGACGCCCCCGCCGGCGGCGTCGTGCCCGAAACACCGGGAAAATGCCCCCGCCAAACGCTGACGCCGTCATCGACAAGCACAGAGCGGCTTGCGGGGCCGCGTTCAGTCTTATACCGCAACAGAGAAACAAGAAATTACCCCACCAGATCACCCCGCTGCGCCGCCAAAAATGTCAATCGCGGATTTTGGGGTAAAGCCAAGCGCTTGACGCAGCGCGGGGAATGCGCACATGCCGCTGGCATGAGCGAGCAAGCCGTGAAATCTCCCTTCGTCCTCCCCGAGGAGCCGAGCGCCGCCGCCGCCATCGCCGCCATCGGCGAGGAACTGGCGGTATTCGATGACTGGATGGAGCGCTATCACCACATCATCGATCTCGGCCGCAAGCTGCCGCCCTTTCCCGCTGCCTGGGCCGATGAAGCGCATCGCGTGGCGGGTTGTCAGAGCAAGGTCTGGATGGCGGGCGAAGTGCGCGAGGGCAAGCTCTACCTTGCCGGCGCCTCGGATGCGGCGATCGTAAGCGGCCTCGTGGCCCTTCTGCTTCGCGTCTATTCCGGCCGGCCGCCGGCGGAAATCATCGCCACCGGAGCGGATTTCCTCAAGGAATGGGGGCTGATCGGGGCGCTTTCGACCAATCGCGGCAATGGCGTCGCCGCGATGGCGCGCCGCATCCATGCGATGGCGGCGCGCGACGTGGGGCCAAGCGGCACGATCACTTCCCCCTCGGCCGGTGCTCTGAGGGTTTGAAAAAGACTGCCCGCTTGGGCGGAGATCGACAAAAAAACGGCGCCCGATCTGGGGTCGGGCGCCGTTGGGGGGACCGATCGGGATGGCTGCCGCCGGCCTGATGCCGGCCATGCGCCGTCTCCTTGAGCCGGCTCGTCGTCGCGAGCAGAGCGCGCCATCACGCAAATCGGGCTGCTCGCCTTATCGGATAGCGAGCAAGCGATATCTCTATAATAAGTTCTGCTATGAAAGAGAAGGGGGAAACCCCTGCGTTTTCACCCCTCGTGCCGTCGGGCAAAAAAAGCCCGGTGGGGGGCACCGGGCGGAAATTGGGAAGGGATTAAGGAACAGGTGATTCCCGCCGCGTCGGGCGCGCTTTCAGGTGGCGCCCTCATTCGGGGCACGGGCGTCCGTGTTGGCCCTAACCCCGCGATCGCCATGATCGGCGAATTGGAGATGATGAGCCTTGCCGATCTGGTGGATACTGGCTCGTGCCAACGGTCGCGCGGCGTCCGCCGGCGATGAGACAAGGGCCGCGCCTCCGAACAGCAAACCGATCGCTGCTATCGTGAACAGAGTGCGCCGCATGGTGTTTTCTCCCTTGGCTTGCGGTGAGGTCGATCGTGATATCGCTCCACGATTGACGCCTTAGACTATAATAACTGCCATTATTGAATGGAAGCCTATGACGGAAAATTGAAAATATTCCCGCGCGTCTCGCGTGCCGGTCATCACGGGCTTGCGCATCACCCCCAAAACCATGCAGGCTTATCCAGCGTGATGATGCCTGATCCATGACCCGGAGGTGCCGCATGCCGCCTTTCGCCCGTTCATTGAGCGGTCTTGCAGCGTTTCTCGCGCTTCTGCTGCCCAGCCTCGCGCGCGCGGCGCCGCCAGCCGCCTCGCCGACGCTGGCCGCCGTTCTGGCGCGCGGGGTGCTGAATTGCGGGGTCGCGGGAAACGCCGCCGGCTTTTCCTTGCCCGACAGCGCGGGCGTGATGCGCGGCATCGACGCCGATGGCTGCCGCGCCATCGCCGCCGCCGTGCTCGGCGATCAGAAAAAGCTGAAATTCGTCCCCACCACCACGGAAAACCGCTTCACCGCCCTGCAATCGGGCGAGATCGATGTTCTGGTGCGCGAGACCACCTGGACACTCGGGCGCGAGGCAAGTCTCGGGCTCGAATTCGGCGTCATCAATTTCTATGACGGCACCGGTTTCATGGTGAAAAAATCCTCGGGCGTCACCTCGGCGCGCGACCTCGATGGCGCGACCATCTGCGTCGAGCCCGGCACCTCGACCGAACTCGCCATTGCCGATTATTTCCGCGTCAACGCCATGAAATACACCCCCGTGGAAATCCAGGATCTTCAGGAAATCCACAACGCCTTTCTCTCCGGCCGCTGCGATGCCTATTCGACCGATAGCTCGGCGCTCGCGGGGTTTCGCTTCACGCAAGGAGCGCATGCCGAGGATTTCGTGCTGCTCCCCGAGTTGATCAGCAAGGAGCCGCTTGGCCCGATGGTGCGCAAGGGCGATGACAAATGGTTCGACATCATCCGCTGGGTTTCCTTCGCAGAGATCACCGCCGAGGAACTCGGCGTCTCAAGCCGCAATGTCGAGAGTTTTCACGATACCACCAACCCCGACATCCGCCGCCTGCTCGGCCTCGAGGGTGATCTCGGCAAGGCGCTCGGGCTCGATGACCAATGGGCGTTCAATGTCATCCGGCAGGTCGGCAATACCGGCGAGATCTGGCAGCGCAACATGGCCCCGCTCGGTCTGCCGCGGGGGCTGAACAATCTCTGGAATCGCGGCGGGCTGCTGTTTGCCCCGCCGCTCCGCTGAGCGCCATGGCGGTCGCGGCGCTCCGGCCGCGGGCGCTGCTCTGGCAAGCCCTGGCGCTCGGCGTGGTTGCCGGCGTGATCGCGGTTTTTTCCATCAACGCCGCCCATCACCTGGCCGCCCGCCATATCGCCACCGGCTTCGGTTTTCTCAGCGCGGCCGCCCCCATCCCGATCGGCGAAAGCCTAATCAGCTATACCCCCTCGGTCAGCACCTATGGCCGGGCGCTGCTGATCGGCGTGCTCAACACCTTGAAAGTGGCGATCCCCGGCTGTTTGCTGGCAACGCTCCTTGGCACGCTGGTCGGCATCGCGCGGCTCTCCCCGATCGCCCTGCTCGCGCGCCTTGCCGCACTCTATGTCGAGTTGCTACGCGATCTGCCGCTGCTGCTGCAATTGCTGTTCTGGTATGGGGTTTTCCAGACCCTTCCGGCGCCGCGCCAGGCCATGCGGCCGCTGCCTGGGGTTTTTCTGTCGAATCGTGGCCTGCGCATCCCTGATCTCGTCTGGCAGCCGGGTTTCACCGGGGTGGCGTTCGCCTTGCTCGGCGGCATCGCGCTGAGTTTTTTTCTCGCCCGCCGCACCGCGCTCGCGCCCGGTCTCGCCGTGCGGCTTGGCGCATTCTTGCCGGTTTTGCTTCTGCCCGCCGCGACCTTGGCGCTCTACCGCCCCGCGTTTCGGGTTGATTGGCCAGCGCTGCATGGCTTCAACTTCCAGGGTGGGGCGTCGCTGAGCCCGGAATACGCGGCCCTGCTCACCGGTCTCGTGCTCTATACCACGAGCTATGTCGCCGAGATCGTCCGTGGCGGGCTTGCCGCCGTCGCGCGTGGGCAGTGGGAAGCTGGCGCCGCGCTCGGCCTGCCGCGCGGGGCGGTGCTTCGTCTCATCGTGCTGCCGCAGGCCCTGCGCCTGATCATTCCCCCGCTCACCAGCCAATATCTCAACCTCGTCAAGAACAGCTCGCTCGCGGTCGCCATCGGCTATCAGGATCTGGTTTCGATCGCCGATACCACGCTCAACCAGACCGGCCAGGCGATCGAGGGCGTGGCGCTGATCATGGCGGTCTATCTCTCGATCAGCCTCACCATCAGCCTGGCGATGAATTTTTATAACGCGCGTCTTGCGCGCCAGGCGGGCTGAGCCGTGCGCTCCTCCTTGCCCGTGCGTATTTTTTCGGCCGCGGTGACGCTCGCACTCGCGCTCATCCTGCTCGATGGGCTCTGGCATTTTTTCTCTTGGGCAATCGTGCATGCGGTGTGGTCGGTGCCTCGCGGCGCCGATGGCGCGCCGGATACCGATCTCTGCCGTGCCGCCATCGGGCGGGGCGCCTGCTGGGCGGTGATCGGGGAGAAATTCCGCTTCATCCTGTTCGGGTTCTATCCCCACGCCCTGCAATGGCGCCCGGCCATCGTCGTTGCCCTCTTCGTGCTGCTGTTCGCGCTCTCGCTCAATCCGCGTTTCTGGCGCCCAGCGCTGGTCGCGGTATGGCTCGCGGTGCTGGCGCTGGTCGCGGTGCTGATGTGGGGCGGGGTGTTCGGGCTCGATTTCGTCGCCGCGGATCAATGGGGCGGGCTGCCGATTACCCTCATTCTCGCGACCTTCGGCCTCGCCTTGTCGTTTCCGCTGGCGATCCTCGTGGCGCTGGGGCGGCGCGCCTCGGGGCTGCCGATGATCCGTTGGCTCGCCGTCGCCTATGTCGAGCTGATCCGCGGCGTGCCGCTGATCAGCCTGCTGTTCATGGCAAGCGTCATGCTGCCGCTGTTTTTGCCCGAAGGGATCGACATCAACAAGCTGCTCCGTGCCCAGCTCGCCTTCATCCTGTTCGCCGGCGCCTATCTCGCCGAAGTGGTGCGCGCCGGATTGCAGGCTTTGCCGCGCGGCCAGCAGGAGGCGGCCGCCGCACTCGGTCTCTCCTACTGGCAGGCGACGCGGCTCGTCATTCTGCCGCAGGCGCTCCGCCACGTCATTCCGATGCTGGTGAACACGTTCATCGGCTTCTTCAAGGATACGTCCCTCGTGCTGATCATCGGCATTTTCGATCTCATGACCACCGGGCGCACCGCGACGCTCGAGCCGCGCTGGCAGGGTTTTGGCAATGAGGTCTATCTGCTGCTGGCGGCGATCTATTTCGCTTTCTGCTTCACCATGGCGCGGATCAGCCGCCTTCTCGAACGCCGCCTGAACGAGCCACATCTGCCGATCGAGGAGCCGGCATGAGCGGCCCGGCGATTAGGTTCGAGGATGTCCATAAATGGTATGGCCGCGTGCATGTGCTGCGCGGCATCTCACTCGATGTCGCGAGCGGCGAGCGGGTGGTGCTGTGCGGCCCCTCGGGGTCAGGAAAATCGACGCTGCTCCGCTGCATCAATCGGCTGGAGACCCATGAGAAGGGGCGGATCGTTGTCGATGGCATGGCGCTTTCGGATGAGCCGCGCGCGCTCAAGGCGATCCGCCGCGAGGTTGGCATGGTGTTCCAGTCCTTCAACCTCTTTCCCCATCTGAGCGTGCTGGAGAACTGCACGCTGGCGCCGATCCGGGTGCGCGGGCTGGGCCGCGCCGAGGCGGAGGCCCGCGCGATGGAGTATCTCGCGCGTGTGCGCATCCCCGAGCAGGCGGGCAAATACCCAGCCCAGCTCTCGGGCGGCCAGCAGCAGCGGGTGGCGATTGCCCGCGCGCTCTGCATGCAGCCGAAAATCATGCTGTTCGACGAGCCGACCTCGGCGCTCGACCCCGAAATGGTGCGGGAAGTGCTCGATGTCATGGTCGAACTCGCCGAGAGCGGCATGACCATGCTGGCCGTGACCCACGAGATGGGGTTCGCCCGCCAGGTCGCCGATCGCGTGGTGTTCATGGACCAGGGCGAGATCGTCGAGAGCGGGCCGCCCGGGGAGATTTTCTCGGCCCCGCGCTCCCCACGCCTGAAATCATTCCTCAGCCAGATCCTGCACCAGCACTGAGAGTTTGAAAAAGAATGCCCTCGCGTCCCGGAATTGATCGGAAAAAAGCAATGTTTCCAGAGGGTATTCGTTTTCAAGTTCGATTGATTTTCAGGCTCTAACGGCGCGGCCCCGCGCGGGAGCGGGTAGCCTGGGTTTTTTTCGCGGGCCTCTCAACAAATTGGTAGGGGATGGTGTAATATCACAATTGGGGCCGCTTCCTGGCCCGGCCTTTTCCTTCTCGTCGGTCCCGCATGCGCATCTCCGCCGCCGTCCCCCCCGCCTGCCCCGCCGCTATATTTGCCGTCGCCACTCTGGCCGTCGCCACTCTGGCCGTCGCCACTCTGGCCGCCACGATTATGGCCACCACCCTGCCGGCGCGCGCCGATGACCTGCCGGTCGTCAACGTCAACAATGAGGTCGGCATCGCGGTCAACGCCATGTTGCAGAACTACCAGGAGCATGGCTCGACCGGCATCGATGACAGCGAATCGGGCTGGCTGCCGGGCTTGCAGGCCAAGTTCAGCACCATGTTCGACGCCCTCGGCATCAGCAATCTCTACGCCGCGGCGCGCTATACCTATAATAGCGGCACGCTCGGCTATAACGGCGCCCTGCTTAATGGCACCCCGGCCACCGGCAATTCCGGGGCGACGATCAATAATGTCGATATCGAACTCGGCAAGGGCTTCCTGCTCAGCCGCGATCTGCTGCTCACCCCCTTCGTCCAGGGCGGCTATCGTGACTGGCAGCGCGATTTGCAGATGTCGAGCGGCTATAATGAGAACTACTCGAACGGCTATATGGGCGTCGGCCTGCGCGGCGATTACGCGCTGAACGACAGGCTGGTGCTCACCGGCCGGCTGGGCTGGGCGGAGACCTTTGGCGCCGCGATGACCGCCTCGGGCGGCGCACTCGCGGCCTCGGGCATCGGGCCGATGAATTTCGGCCTCGGCGACACGCCGCTCCTGCAGGCCGGGATCGGCGCCGATTACCTGCTCGCCAACCGCATCCACCTCTATGGCGGCCTCGACTATACCCATTTCGGCTTCGGCCAGAGCGCGGTGAATGGCGAGGGATTTTATGAACCCTCGAGCACCACCAGCGATTTCGCCATCCGCATCGGCTTCGCCTTCGGCTTCTAAGCCGTTCGCCCACGATCAGCGCCCCATCCGGGAGCCACCGCATGACCGACCCCTCCCCGCAACCCGCACCGTCGCCTGGGCTTTTTCCGGTTGCCACCCGGCGGGTGATGAACCTCTCCCATTTCCTGGGCCAGGCGGCGCGGCGGCATGGCGATGAGATCGGGCTGGTCTGGGGGGAGGCCCAGTGGCGCTGGGCCGCGCTCGATCGCCGGGTCGATGCCATGGCGGCGGCGCTGGCCGCGCGCGGCGTCGCCAAGGGCGATCGCGTGCTGGTGCAGGCGCGCAACGGCAATCAGCTGTTCGAATCGATGTTCGTCTGCTTTCGCCTGGGCGCCATCTGGGTTCCCGCCAATTTCCGCCAGACGCCCGACGAGGTTGCCTATCTCGCGCGGGCGAGCGGCGCCTCTGTCCTGATCTGCCAGAACGAATTTGCCGACCACGCCCGCGCTGTCTCCGCCGTCGCCCCCCTCGCGCAGACCATCGCCATCGGCCCCGCCGCCTTCGGCGCGGAGTACGACGCGGTGCTCGCGCCTCATCTCGGCCAGGACTTTGCCACGGCCGATGTCGTGCATGACGATCCTTGCTGGTTCTTTTTCACCTCCGGCACGACCGGGCGGCCCAAGGCGGCGGTGCTGACACATGGCCAGATGGGGTTCGTCGTCACCAATCACCTCTGCGACCTGATGCCGGGCACGACAGCCTCGGACGCCTCCCTCGTGGTGGCGCCGCTCTCGCATGGCGCCGGGGTCCATCAACTGACGCAGGTGGCGCGCGCCGCCAAAACCGTGCTGCTGGCGGGGGATCATCTCGATCCGGCGGAAGCCTGGTCGCTGGTCGAGCGCTGGCGCGTCACCAACATGTTCACCGTGCCCACCATCCTCAAGCGGCTCACCGAGCACCAGGCGGTCGATGCCTTCGATCACTCCTCGCTGCGCTATGTCATCTATGCCGGGGCGCCGATGTATCGCGCCGATCAGCAGCACGCCTTGCGCAAACTGGGGAAAGTTCTGGTGCAGTATTTTGGCCTCGGCGAGGTGACCGGCAATATCACCGTGCTGCCGCCCGCCCTCCACGAAGCCGAGGACCATCCCGGCGCGCGCCTCGGCACCTGCGGCTATGCGCGGACGGCGATGCAGATCTCCATCCAGGACGAGGCGGGCCGCGAGCTGCCGGCCGGCGAAATCGGCGAGATTTGCGTCTCTGGCCCGGCCGTGTTCGCCGGCTACTACAACGACCCCGCGGCCAACGCCCGCGCGTTCCGCAATGGCTGGTTCCGCACCGGCGATCTTGGCTATCTCGATGCGCAGGACTTTCTGTTCATCACCGGCCGCGCCTCGGATATGTATATTTCCGGCGGCTCCAACATCTATCCCCGCGAGATCGAGGAAAAATTGCTCACCCACCCGGCGATCGCCGAGGCCGCGATCGTCGGCATGCCGGATCGGGAGTGGGGCGAGATCGGCATCGCCGTCGTCGTGCCACGCCCCGGCGCCGCGCTCGACGAGGCGGCACTGCTGGCCTGGCTCGCCGCTAAAATCGCCCGCTACAAACTGCCCCGGCGGATTTTTTTCTGGGATGAACTGCCGAAATCGGGCTACGGCAAAATCACCAAGAAGCTGATCCGGGACGAACTCACGGCGCGCGGTTTTGCGACGGCGGGCCAATAAGCGCCGCGACATCGGCGCGCCCCTCGGCCTTCAGCCCCTCGACCACCCCGGCGCGATCCTCCTCGGGGCGGTTCTGGCTCATCTTCCACTTACCCTCCAGCCGCTCGATCGGCAGCACAAACCCGACAATCCCCTTGAGCTGGCCGGCGATGAAATCCGCTGGCGCATCGCCTACCGCCCAGGGCGCGGCGCGCTGCCGCTCGTGCCGCTCGGTCAGCCGGCGCACCAGCGCCAGCAGCCGCGACGGATCGTCAAAAAAACGCAGCGTGCCGTGGGCGTGCAGCGTAACATAGTTCCAGGTCGGCACGACCCGCCCGGTGGCCCGCTTGGTCGCATACCACGACGGCGTGATATAGGCGTCCGGGCCCATGAAAATCGCCAGCGCCATGGCGCCCTCCGCCGCCGCCAGCGGATTGCCCCGGGCAAGATGGCCGATCAGCGTGCCGAACGGCGCCGGCTCGGGATCAAGCATCAGCGGCACCGGGCTTGCCAACAGCCCATCGCCTTCGCGATAAGCAATCAAATTCGCCAAAGGCGCCGCCGCGATCGCCGCGTGCAGCGTCTCCAGACGGTTTTCTTGAAAAGCGGGCGGATTATACATCACGCGATCTCCCCGGGGAGCGAGAAAAGGCAAGACGAGGGGCTTTGCCCCTCGAAGGGATATAGCTATCGCCAAATCGGCTGACAGTTCGGCAGCACTCACGGCTGTGTGAGGTGGGGAAGCGGGTCTGTCGGCATGGTCTCTGGCTCCCGCGCGGCTTGTGAGTTTGGCGTGTTGGGGGTGCTGGCATCGTCAGGATCGATAGCCTGCCGGAGCTGGGGCAAGCAATTTCGGTGAGGGCTGGCGCTGGCCGGAGAGCATACGTGAGAGATGCCCGTCATCGATAGCCAGGCGTCTGGCGGTGATTTGCGGCTGGGGAGAATGCCATAGAGGTGCTGGCACGATATCCGCGCGAGCTTCGCCAAACTGGCAATCCCGATCGTCTCTGCGGCCTCCCGGATGGTGGCGAGCAGGCGCTCGCGGTCGGCAGCGGCGAGGTCGTATTCGATTTTTGAGCCTGAGCACGCGAGGCGACGGGTTTTCGGTGGTTTTTGATCGCGGAATTTGATGGGGCAGCGCACGAAGCCTGCCTGACGCAGGTTCCTGCCCGGTTCATGGAACCTGAGGGGCGTGCCGCGAAGACCAGGCAAGATGGGTAATCCTCGGAATAAGCTAGGGCAGGTTGCGACCGACGCCCGTCTTTAGAGCGGGGAAGGCCCAGGACGGAAATGGGAAATGCGGTACCCAATCCGCGGATGAGAGCATGATCAATCGTCGTCGATCGGCTCGCGGCCCACCCGTCAGGTTCATCATCGGTTCTGGGACATCGGATGAAACTCTGATGTAGAACCAACGCGTTTCCACTCCCCGAATGACGATCATGAGAGCTTATCCACATGTCCAGAAAACCGGAGCCGCCGCATTCCCCCTTTGGAACCCTTGCTGTTCAGCCACGCCAGAAGCGTGGGAGCAACATCGGCACCCGCGCGCGATAGGCCGCATAGACCTCGCCATAGAGGCGCTTCAGCTTGCGTTCCTCGAAATGAATGCCGATCAGCACATAGAGCGTGGCGAACAGCGCAGTCGCGCCAGTAAACGGCGCCCGGGCGTCGCCCCAGAGCAGCAGCAGCAGGCCGAGATAGAGCGGGTGCCGGACCACGCCGTTGAGCCCGGCCGTGACCAGCGTCTCAGGCACCATGGCGCGATCGGGGGCGCCAGCACGCATCTGCGCCAGCCCAAAAAACCGCGCCGGATCATAGGACCGCCCGGCGATCAGCAGAATGAGAACGCCGGCACCGATCGCCACGTCCATCGCGAGACGCAGCGGCAAAGGCAGGGCAAACCTCGCCCGCCCGCCGAGCAGCAGCATACCGAGCCAGAGCACAAGCGCGAGATGCACGGCGGCGATGAGGTTATAGAGCAGGCGGTCGGCGCGGCCGGCCAGACGTTCGAGCAATCCCCTTCCCGCCGGCATCGCCAGCAGGCTGTGCCCCGCGCCAAAACTCAGCCAGAGCAGTGCATACCAGATCAACCCATCATTCTCCATCTCGGGACGAAACTATACGCGCAGGGCTGGGCGGTTGGAAAACTCAACGAAACACAAAATGCCGGGAGGCGGCGAAATTCAACCCGAGCCCAGCAATCGCCCCGGCCGCCACCGCCAGCACCGGATGGGCGTGCGCGCTGGGCGAGAATGCGATCAGGGCAGCATAGGCGCCGCGATTGACGAGAAAGCCGAGCGCGTTGCTGGAAATGAAACGCGCCCATTGCCAATGCGCGGCACCTCGCCCTCGGCCGCGAAAGGTCCAGGCGCGGTTGAGCGCCCAATTGGCGCTCGCCGCCACCAGATAGGCCGCAGCGCCCGCGCCATAGAGGCCGAGCGGACGAGCGAGCGCATAGACCGTCGCGGTGTCGATGACGAAGCCGAACGTGCCCACCGTGCCGAAACGGACGAATTCGGCGAGCAGGCGAAGCCGCGCCGGGCTGACCATACGCCGCGCGGGGGCAGGCAGCAGGGCGGCAAGACGGGCGAGCGCGGCTTCCATGGCACGCCGCATAGCCGGGTTGCGCGCCTGCCGGCAACTCTGGCCCGCCGCTTGCTCCACCTTGCGGGGCGAGGCGGCGGCTGCCATCGTCGCTGCGGGAAAACCGGCGACGGCGTGACCAGGCTGCCACCGGGGCAGGCAGAAAAAAGGGGAACAGATGAAACGACGGGCATTCCTGCAAAGCGCGGCCGCCGCCATGCTGCCGCTCGCGACCCCTAGTTTGGCCTATGGGGCTGAAACGCGCCTCCTGAAATTCATCCCGCAAGCCGATCTCGCCATCCTCGATCCGATCTGGACCACCGCCTATGTCACCCGCAACCACGGTTTTCTGGTCTTCGACACGCTGTTCGGCATCGATGGCCAGTTCCGCCCGCAACTCCAGATGCTGGAAAGCGCCGGCGCCGAACCCGACGGCCTCCTCTGGCGGCTCCGCTTGCGGGACGGGCTGAAATTCCACGACGGCACACCGGTTCTCGCGCGCGACTGCGTCGCCTCGATCCGCCGCTGGGGCGCCCGCGATGCCTTCGGCCAGGCGCTCCTCGCCGCAACCGATGAACTCACGGCGAGCGATGACCGCAGCATTGTCTTTCGCCTCAAGCGTCCCTTCCCGCTGCTCCCCGATGCACTCGGCAAGGCATCGAGCAACCTGCCGGCGATGATGCCCGAGCGGCTGGCGAAAGCCGACCCCTTCACCGCGATCACTGACATCATCGGCAGCGGCCCCTATCGCTTCAAGGCCGATGAGCGCGTCCCGGGCTCGCTCGTCGTCTATGAGCGTTTTGCCGATTATCGCCCGCGCGACAATGGCACGCCGGATTGGATCGCCGGCCCCAAAATCGCCCATTTCGACCGCATCGAGTGGCATGTCGTGCCCGATTCCGCAACCGCTTCGGCGGCCTTGCAGAGCGGTGAAGTTGACTGGTGGGAACAACCGACTTTTGATCTCTTGCCGCTGCTCAAGGGGGCTCCCGAGGTGACCATCGAGCAGATTGACCCCACCGGCTTTCCCTCGATGGCGCGTTTCAACCATCTCTGGCCACCCTTCGACAATCCGGCCATCCGCCGTGCCCTGCTCGGCTGCGTGAGCGAGACCGACGAGATGACCGCGGTCGCTGGCACCGATTCTCATCTGTGGCGCGCTGATCTCGGGTTTTTCCCCCCCGCCTCACCAATGGCGAGCACTGCTGGCATCGCTATCCTCCAAGCGCCGCGCGATTACGACAAGGTCAAGCGTGATCTTGCCGCCGCCGGCTACAAGGGTGAGCGCGTGGTGGCGATGATCGCGACTGATTTCCCCGTCCTCAACGCGATGGGCGTGGTCGGCGCCGATATGTTGAAGCGCGCTGGGATGAATGTCGATGTGCAAGCAACCGACTGGGGTACCGTGGTGCAACGACGGGCGAAAAAAGATTCCCCCGAGAAAGGCGGCTGGAGCGTGTTTTTCACCTCATTCTCGGGGCTCGATCAGTTCACCCCGGCAAGCTATGTGGCGCTGCGCGGCAACGGCCAGAACGCCTGGTTCGGCTGGCCGACGGCGCCGAAACTGGAGGAATTGCGCGATCAGTGGTTTGCCGCCCCCGATCTCGCGGCCCAGAAGAAAATCTGCGAGCAAATCCAATTGCAAGCCTTTGTGGATGTGCCTTTCCTGCCGCTCGGCCTCTACTATCAACCGACCGCGCATCGCAAGAACGTCACCGATCTGCTCAAGGGTCTGCCGATTTTCTGGAATGTGAGGAAAGAATGAGGAAAACACCGATGCGCAGGCGTGATTTTCTTGCAACCTCCATAGCCGCCGCCGGCGCGCTCGCGGCGCCGAACCTGGCGCGCGGAGCGGATGCGCGGGTGCTGCGCTTCGTGCCGCAAGCCAATCTGCCCAACCTTGACCCCATCTGGGGCACGCAATATGTCGTGCGCAACGCAAGTCTTTTGGTTTTCGATACGCTGTTCGGAATCGATTCCACGCTTACCCCACGGCCACAGATGTGCGAGGGGTATGAGGTTTCGAGCGATGGTAAAATTTGGACATTCCGACTGCGTGAGGGGTTGAAATTCCACGACGGCACGCCGGTTCGCGCGCAAGACGCGGTGGCAAGCCTCAGCCGCTGGATGGCACGGGATACCATGGGCCAGCTCATCCATGCCCGGCTCGATGCCATTGAGGCAACTGACGATCGCAACATCCGCATGCGGCTCGCAGCACCTTTTCCGAAAATGCTGTTCGCCCTTTCCAAGGGCAATCCCAATCTCCCCGCGATCATGCCCGAACGCCTCGCCGCGACTGATCCTTTCAAGCAGATCGCGGAATTCATCGGCTCCGGGCCGATGAAGTTCGCGAAGGATGAATGGGTGCCGGGCTCGAAGGCGGTGTTTACGCGCTTTGATCTCTATGCGCCGCGGAGCGAGCCAGCCGATTGGCTGGCGGGTGGTAAGCGGATGAATTTTGACCGCATCGAATGGCAGATCATCCCCGACGCCGCAACCGCCGCAGCGGCGCTGCAAAGCGGCGAGATCGACTGGTGGGAAACGCCGCTGCCCGACCTCGTGCCCTTGCTCAAGCAAAGCCCCGATGTACGCGTCGATATCGCCGATCCGCTCGGCAATGTCGGCATTCTGCGCATGAACCACCTCTATCCGCCGTTCAACGATGTGCGTTTACGCCGGGCCTTGCAAATGGTGGTGAACCAACCCGACTATATGCGCGCGGTGGTCGGCAACGATGATGCGTTGTGGAAATCGATGCCGAGTTTCATCACCCCCGGCACGCCGCTCTATACCGAAGCCGGCGGTGATGTGCTGAGCGGGCCGCGGGATATTCCAGGTGCCCGGAAACAGCTCGCTGAGGCAGGCTACGGTGGCGAGAAAGTGGTGATGCTGGTTGCAACCGATCTCATCATTACCAAGGGCCAGGGCGACGTTTCGGCTGATGTGATGACCAAGGCCGGGTTCAATGTTGATTACGTCGCGACTGACTGGGGCACGGTGGGCGCGCGGCGCGCCAAGAAGGATCCGCCCGACAAGGGCGGCTGGAATATCTTTCACACCTGGCTCGCCGGGGTCGATTGCATCAACCCCGCGCCCAATATCGCCATTCGCACCAACGGAGCGAAGGCGTGGTTCGGCTGGCCCGAAAATCCGGCGATCGAGACAATGATCGCCGAATGGTACGCCGCCCCCGATCTCGGCGCGGAGAAGCAAGTAATCGAAAAAATCAACCGCGCCTCGATGGAATTCGTGACCTTCATCCCAACCGGCTTCTTCTATGGCTATCAGGCGTGGCGACGCAATGTGAGCGGCATCGTCAAAGCACCGTTCCCGGTTTTCTGGGACGTGAAAAAAGGCTGAGCGGCGATGGGCACCTATCTGCTCCGCCGCGTTCTCGCGACCATTCCGGTGATGGCAGTGGTGGCACTTTTCGTCTTCTCCCTGCTCTATATCGCGCCCGGCGATCCGGCCGCGGTGATCGCCGGCGATCAAGCCTCGCCTGAGCAGATCGCGCATATCCGCGCATCTCTCGGCCTCGACCGTCCCTTCCTCGTGCGCTTCGGCGACTGGCTCTGGCATATCCTGCACGGCGATCTCGGCACCTCGATCTTCACCAACCTGCCGGTCACGCACATGATCGCCCAGCGTATCCAACCGACGCTGAGCCTGATGGTGTTCACCATCGCACTCTCACTGATCATTGCCATCCCGATGGGCGTGATCGCCGCCTGGCAACAGGGCAAATGGCCTGACCGCCTGATCATGGTTTTTGCCGTGCTCGGCTTCTCGACCCCGGTGTTTGTCATTGGTTACGTGCTGGCTTTCGTCTTTGCCCTGGAGTTGAAACTTCTCCCCGTGCAGGGATTCACCCCGATCGAACAAGGATTCTGGCCATTCCTGCGCAGCCTGATCCTGCCTGCCTTCACCCTGGGCGGCATCTATATCGCGCTGATCGCGCGCATCACGCGCGCCGCCATGCTCGATGTACTCTCGCAGGATTATATCCGCACCGCGCGTGCCAAGGGTCTCGGACAGGGCGCGGTGCTGTTCGTGCATGCCTTGAAGAACGCCGCGGTGCCGATCGTCACCGTCGTCGGGCTCGGGGTTGCCCTGTTGATCGGCGGGGCAGTGGTGACGGAGAGCGTCTTCGCCATTCCCGGCCTCGGCCGCCTTACCGTCGATGCTATCCTGCGGCGGGATTATCCGGTGATCCAGGGCGTCGTTCTGCTGTTCAGCTTCGTCTATGTGCTGGTCAATCTCGCCGTCGATCTGCTCTACACCGTCTTCGATCCAAGGATCCGCTATTGAGCCTCTCGCCGCCCAGAGCCCTACCGGCTGAATTCATCGCGCCTGATCTACCAGAACTGGTCAAGCCACGGCGCAAGCGCGGCAGGCTGGCGCGGTTCATCATCCGCCATCCGACGATCTTTGCCGGCCTCGTGCTGATCGGGTTGATGCTGCTGATCGCGCTCCTTGCACCCTTCCTTGGCACCACCGATCCGACGGCACTCGCCCCGGCGCGGCGGCTCCGCCCGCCCTCGGCGCAATACTGGTTCGGCACCGATATGCTCGGGCGCGATGTCTATTCGCGGGTGATCTACGGCACCCGCGTCTCACTCATCGTGGGCTTTGCCGTAGCCTTCCTTGCCGCCGTCACGGGGCTTGCGATCGGCCTCGTCGCGGGCTTCGTGCGCTGGTCGGATGCCATCATCATGCGCGTCATGGACGGGCTGATGTCCATCCCCCCGATCCTGCTCGCCATCGCCTTGATCGCGCTGACGCGCGGGTCGGTACAGAATGTTGTGATTGCCATCACGATCTCGGAAATTCCCCGTGTGGCGCGGCTGATCCGCAGTGTTGTGCTGGGCTTGCGGGAACTGCCGTTCATCGAGGCGGCGATCGCCTGTGGCACGCGCACACCAAAACTCATCCTCCGCCATGTCCTGCCCAATACGCTCGCGCCGCTTGCCGTGCAGGCTACTTATATCTGCGCCTCGGCGATGATCACCGAGGCGATCCTGTCCTTCATCGGCGCCGGCACGCCGCCCACTATTCCGTCATGGGGCAATATCATGGCGGAGGGCCGCGCGCTCTGGCAGATCAAACCATCGATCGTATTTTTTCCCGCGATTTTTCTTTCGGCAACGGTGCTCGGCGTCAATCTTCTGGGCGATGGGCTGCGCGATGCGCTCGATCCCCGGCGCGCGCTCCGGCCGTGACCATGGCGCTTCTCGAAGTCGAGCGGCTGCAAGTGCATTTCGCCACCGAGGAGGGTGTCGCGCGCGCGGTCAACGGCGTCTCGTTCACGATCGCGGCCGGCGAGACGGTGGCGCTGGTGGGCGAGTCGGGCTGCGGCAAATCTGTCACCTCGATGTCGATTTTGCGATTGCTGCCGTCGCCGCCCGCACATTTTGCCGGAAGTATCCGCTTCGCGGGGCGCGATCTCCTGGGCGTCTCGGAAGCGGAGATGCGCCGGCTACGCGGCAACGAAATCAGCATGGTGTTTCAGGAGCCGATGACCTCGCTCAACCCGGTGCTCACCGTCGGCCGGCAGATCGGAGAGACTTTGCGCCTGCATCAAGGGCTTTCACCACATGCGGCGGCCGCGCGAGCGGTCGAGATACTTGCTCTGGTCGGTATCGCCGATCCGGCGCGCCTGGTGAGGGAATATCCGCATCAGCTTTCGGGCGGCATGCGCCAGCGGGTGATGATCGCGATCGCTCTGGCCTGCAACCCGAAGCTCTTGATCGCCGATGAGCCGACCACCGCGCTCGATGTCACTATCCAGGCGCAGATCCTCGATTTGATGCGCGATCTGCAGCGCCGGGTGGGGGCGGCGATCCTCTTGATCACGCACGATCTCGGCGTCGTTGCGGAACTGGCCGAGCGTGTCATCGTGATGTATGCTGGGCGCAAGGTGGAGGAAGCGCCGGTTGCGCGGCTTTTTGCCGCACCACTGCATCCCTACACCCAGGGGCTGCTCGGCGCGCTGCCGCGCATCGGCGAGGCCAACGCAGGGCGGCGGCTCACCGAAATCCCCGGCCAGGTGCCGAGCCTGATGGCGCCGATCATCGGCTGCGCCTTCGCCGCGCGCTGCCCCCGCGTGAGCGATCTCTGCCGCAGCACCGCCCCTGCGGTGCGCGCACATGCGCCGGGGCATTTCGCTGCTTGCCATCACGCCGGGGAGCAGCGGACAGCGTGATGGCCGAGATCCCTCTCCTCGAAATCAACCGCCTCAAGAAGCATTTTCCCATCCGCGGCGGACTGACGGGCGGCATCACCGCAGAGGTCCGGGCGGTGGACGATCTCAGCTTCACCATCGCGCGCGGCGAGACGCTGTCGCTGGTCGGCGAATCAGGCTCGGGCAAATCGACCGTCGGGCGCACGATCCTTGGTCTCACGGCCCCAAGTGCTGGGGAAATCTGGCTCGATGGCACGCGCATCGATCAGCTTTCCCGGCGGCGGATGCGCGCCTTGCGCCAGCGCATGCAGATCATCTTCCAAGATCCGTTCAGCAGCCTCGATCCGCGATTTTCGGTGCGCGAAAGCCTGGCCGAGCCGCTCGATAATTTCGGCCTCGCGCGCGGCGTGGCACGCACGGCGCGCATCCACGAATTGCTCGATCAAGTGCAGCTGCCGCACGCGGCGGCGGATCGGCGGCCGCATGAATTTTCCGGCGGCCAGCGTCAGCGCATCGCCATCGCCCGTGCGCTGGCCCCGCGCCCCGATCTCATCATCTGCGACGAGGCGGTCTCGGCGCTCGATGTCTCGGTCAAGGCGCAGATCATTAATTTACTTGCTGATATACAACGAAACCTCGGCCTCGCGATGCTGTTCATCAGCCACGATCTTGCCATCGTCGAGCATCTCACCCATCGCGTCGCGGTGATGTATCTTGGCGAAATCGTCGAGATCGGCACGCGGGAAGCGGTATTCGCGGGCCCGCGCCATCCCTATACCGAAGCGCTGCTCTCCGCCGTGCCGACGCCCGATCCCGGCGCGCGCCACCGCCGCATCGTGCTCTCCGGGGACATCCCGAGCCCGCGCAACCCGCCGCCCGGCTGCCGCTTCCACACCCGCTGCCCCTATGTGTTCGATCGCTGCCGCGGCGAAGCGCCGAAATTGCGCGGTCCGAACCATCATCAGGCGGCCTGCCATCTCGATCGCCCGCCGGGGAGCGCTTAGGAAAGGTTAGGGGCTTTGTCCCTCGACGGGATATGGCGATCGCCAAATCGGCTCCCATTTTAGCTGAACTTCCTCCGTCGAAAACCACAACCCACTGATAATATGTCTGTTAGAGAAGCCGGCCCGTTGGAGGCCGAAATTCAAACTGAGGCGTTGCCGCTTAGGCGCCGTGGTTGACGCGCGCGCCCCGACGCTGACATAATCGAAGCAACATGCGAATATATGAGGGAACTATGTCCGATCCGGCAACCCCAAAGAGCATGAGATCACCGGAAAACCTCGATGCGATCGTCGTCGGGGCCGGTTTCGCCGGGCTTTACATGCTGCACCGGTTGCGGGGAATTGGTCTCAAAGCGATCATTCTCGAACAAGCCGCGGGCGTCGGCGGCACCTGGTACTGGAACCGCTATCCCGGCGCGCGCTGCGATGTCGAGAGCATGCAGTATTCCTTCTCGTTCTCAGAGGAATTGCAACAGGAGTGGCAATGGCGCGAGCGCTTCGCTGGCCAGCCCGAAATCCTGCGCTATGCCAACCACGTCGCCGATCGTTTCGATCTCCGTCGGGACATCCTTTTCGAAACCCCGGTGCGCGCGGCCCATTTCGACGACGCCACGGGGCGTTGGCGGATCACCACGGCGAGCGGCGAGGAATTCAACGCGCGGTATTGCATCATGGCGACCGGCTGCCTTTCGACCGCGCGGCTGCCCGATATTCCAGGGCGCGAGAGTTTCGCGGGGAAAACCTACCACACCGGGCATTGGCCGCATGAGGGGGTCGATTTCACTGGCCAGACGGTGGGCGTCATCGGCACCGGCTCCTCGGCGATCCAGGCAATTCCGGTGATCGCCGAACAGGCCAGGCAGCTTTTCGTGTTCCAGCGCACCGCCAATTACAGCATCCCGGCACGCAACGCGCCGATGACACCGGATTATGAGCAGGCCTGGAAATCCGCCTATGCCGAGCGCCGCACGAAAGCGCGCATGATGCGCACCGGCATTCTCTATCCGCTCAACGATACCTCCGCACTCGCCGTCGATGCCGCGACACGCGAGCGGGAATACCAGGCGCGCTGGGCGGCAGGCGGGCTCGGGTTCATGGCCGCCTTCAACGATCTCATCCTCGATCGCTGGGCCAACGATACCGCGGCCGAATTCGTCCGCGCCCAGATCCGCGCCATCGTGCGCGATCCCAAGGTGGCGGAGATCCTCTGCCCCAAGGACCATCCGATCGGCACCAAGCGCATCTGCGCCGACACCGATTATTTCGCGACCTACAACCGCGATAACGTCACCCTCATCGATCTTCGCGCAACGCCAATCACCGCGATAACGCCCCGCGGCCTCGACACCACCGGGGCCAGATTCGCCCTCGATAGCATCGTTTTCGCCACCGGCTTCGATGCAATGACTGGCACGCTGACCAGAATCGACATCCGTGGCACTTTGGGGGCGCGCCTGCGAGACAAATGGGAAGCCGGGCCGCGCAGCTATCTCGGCCTGATGACCGCGGGTTTTCCCAATCTCTTCCTCATCACCGGCCCCGGCAGCCCCTCGGTGCTGAGCAACATGATGGTCTCGATCGAGCAGCATGTGGACTGGATCGCTGATTGCTTGGCCTTCCTGCAACGCCAGGGCCTGAGCCAGATCGAACCTCGCTCGGAGGCCGAGGAGGCCTGGGTCGCGCATGGCAACGAGGTCGCTGATCGCACCCTCTATCCGGCCGCCAATTCTTGGTACATGGGGGCGAACATCCCGGGTAAACCACGGGTTTTCATGCCCTATATCGGCGGCGTCGGGGTCTATCGCGAGATTTGCGACAAGGTCGCGGCCGGCGGCTACACTGACGGATTCCTGCTCGGCGCCGGGCCAGCCCGCGCGGCGGCGGAATAGCGATAAGGCGCGGAAAAATCAGTCGCAGGGGCAGCCCGGCGTCGGGCCACGATCGCCGCGGACAACGTGATGGTCGATCCATTCCGCCACCAACCGGCGCGCCTCGTTGAGCGAAGCTTCCGGATGATGGATGCGATAGAGCGTGGTGCAGGCCCGGAAGGCGTCGAAATCCGCCGAGCCATGGGCGCGAAGATCACGATAGGCGGTCACCACCGCGCGCTCGCAGCGCCGTGAAATCCCCTGTTCAACGCGACCCATGGCGGCTCGGCACTCCTTTGGCGGCAAAGGTGCGAATCATTCGCAATTTCTAGCACTATATAGGCGCTTCTCCCCCGTGCGCGCAATGCCCGCGCGCGGGCCTGTCATATTCTTGGTTCGCTATGCTCACGGGCTGGTCATGCCGGTCGCGGAGCGGTCTTGCGCGCGCGGGTCGCGCTTCGGCCAGCGCCCGGCATCGACCTGGGCTATGAAGTCGCCAACGATGCGGTTGAACTGGCATGGATCCTCGAGATTGATGGTATGGCCGCAATTGGGCATCACCGCGAGGGCCGCGCTCGGGATCGTGCGCTTCATGAGAAGCGCGGGGTTAAGACAGGGCCAGTCCTCATCGCCGGTGAGAATGAGCACGGGCCGCTCAATGCCCGCCATCTCCGCCACCATATCGTAGAGCGAAGGCCGGGCACGCTGCACGCCGAGCTGGGTCAGCGCCGCGCCGCGCGGGTCGTGCTCGGCGAGCTGGGCGCGGAAGACGGCAAAGCCGCGCGGATCCTTGTTGGCGAATTGCACCCGCGTCGGCCCATCGCTGTATTTCGCGGCAAAGGCCGCCATGCTCTCGCGCCGCAAAAAATCCGCTGTGGCCTCGGCTTCGGCGCGGAAGCTCTCACGCCGTTCGGGCTCGGCGCCATAGCCGCAGCCGGCGACGGTCAGGGAGAGGGCGCGGGCGGGGTGGTTGATGCCGAAATGAAGTGTCGCGAACCCTCCCATCGACAAGCCGACGATATGGGCCCGCGCCAAGCCGAGATGATCGAGTACGGCGACGATATCGGCCACCGCGTGGTCCTGCGAATAGCAAGCCGGATCTTCCGGCACGTCGGAGGGTGGATAGCCGCGAGCGTTAAAGGCGATGGCGCGATAGCGCTGCCCGAAATGGCGGAGCTGCGGCTCCCAGGCACGGCAATCGCCGGCGTATTCGTGGACGAAAATAATCGGCGTCCCCGATCCGGTCTCCTCGTAATAGAGGGCGATCCCATCATCGCTGCGCGCATGCGGCATAGCTTTCCTCCCGGTTTTTCCGCCGGCAAGCTTAGGACTTCTGGAAAGTTTATCGAGTCAAAATAAGGCCAGGAGCACTGCCCCTGGACCAAGCTGGGAGACCCCCATCCCCGCGAAGCGTTGAGTTGCCCCGGGGGCAAAGCCGCTGCCCTTATAGGCGCATTTATTCCTCGCCCCTCACGCGGCCGGTTCAGATCGTCAGAGCGTGGCGCGCCGGGACAGGGTTGCTCGCGGCACGCGGCAGGTAGCGATCGAAGCAGGCGGCGATGACGCGCAAAAACGGCCGCGCCGCAGGTGTGACCGCCAGATGCTCGCCGTCCCAGGCGATCAGCCCGTCCGCGGCCAGCGCATCGAGCGCGGGATGCGCGTCATCGAGCGCATCGGGAGCGGCGTCATGGGCGGCGATCAGTGCCGGCAGGTCGAGCGCGAGATCGCACATCACCCGCTCGATCGCGGCGCGGCGCAGCCGGTCATCCGCGTCGAGCGCCACGCCGCGGGCGATCGGCAATTGCCCCTTGGCGAGGGCGGCGCGATAGGCAGGTACGCGCGCTGCGTTTTGCGCGTAGCCTTGCGGCAGGGCGCCGATCGCGGAGGCGCCGAGGCCGATCAGGGTGGTCGCCTGATCGGTGGTGTAACCCTGGAAATTGCGCCGCAGCGCGCCCACCCGCGCCGCCACCGCCATGCTGTCCTCGGCTCGAGCGAAATGATCGAGCCCGATCGGCGTATAGCCGGCCTCGGCGATGAGCCGCTCGGCAAGCTCGCGCTGGTGAAAGCGGGCGATGGTATCGGGGAGTGCCGCCTCGGGGATCAGCGCCTGATGACGCTGCATCCAGGGCACATGGGCATAGCCGAACACCGCCAGCCGATCGGGCTGCAAACTGAGCGCGGCGCGCACGGTGGCGTCGAGCCCGGCCTCGCTTTGATAGGGCAGGCCATAGAGCAAATCGAGATTGAGCGAGCCGACCCCGATAGCGCGCAGCGCCGCCGCCGCCTCTGCGGTCGCGGCGAAAGACTGCTCCCGCCCGATCGCCTGCTGCACGCTGGGGTCGAAATCCTGCACACCGAGACTGGCACGGGTGATGCCGATGGCGGCAAGCGCGTCGAGCCGGTCGGCGGTGAGCACCCGGGGGTCGATCTCGACCGCGATCTCGGTGGCCGCGTCGATGTCGAAATGCTGACGGAGCGCGGCGCTGATGGCGATCATGTCCGCCCCGGCGAGGCTGGTCGGCGTGCCGCCGCCCCAATGGATATGGCTAACCCTGAGGCGCCGCCCGATAACGCGCGCGAGGAGGCCGATCTCGGTTCGCAGCAGCCCCGCATAGCTGGCGAGCGTCGCCGGGTTGTTTACCGCCGTGGTGTGGCAGCCGCAGAAACGGCAGAGCGTGCGGCAGAACGGGACATGGAGGTAGAGCGAAATCGCCTCGTGCGCGGGAAGCGCCGCGAGCCACGCGGCATAGGTCGCGGCATCGACGCTGGGGCCGAAATGCGGCGCCGTGGGATAGCTCGTGTAGCGCGGCAGGCGCTGCTCGTAGCGCGCGATCAGGCGTCCCTTGTCCATGCCGTCAGCCTAGCCGATGCGCGCCGCCGATCCTTGACAAAGATCAAACCCCGGATGATTTCGCGGGGGCGGGCCTTTACCGGGGTGGCGAGGACGAGGCCTTTCGGCCTTCCCGCCAGTTGCCGCGGCGCGGGAAAGGCGTTACGCCTCACGCGGATAGAGGATCCGCCATGCTGGCGGGATGAACCGTGTTCTGGACGTATGATGGCCGATAACCCTCTTGCCGACCTCCCTGCCGCTCCGCCCTGGACGCCGGAAAGCTGGCGCGCGCGCCCGGCATGGCAGATGCCGGTCTATCCCGATGGCGCGGCGCTTGCCGCCGTCGAGACGCGGCTTCGGCGCTATCCGCCGCTGGTTTTCGCTGGTGAGGCACGGCGGCTACGCGCCGCCCTCGGCGAGGCCGCGGCGGGCCGCGCCTTCGTGCTCCAAGGCGGTGATTGCGCCGAGAGCTTCGCCGATTTCACCGCCAATATCATCCGCGACACTTTTCGCATCTTGCTGCAAATGGCGGTGGTGCTGACATTCGGCGCGCGCGTGCCGGTGGTGAAGCTTGGCCGCATGGCCGGGCAGTACGCCAAGCCACGCAGCGCCGATACCGAAACCAAGGATGGCGTGACGCTGCCCTGCTATCGCGGCGACATCGTTAACGGCCCGGAATTCACCGCTGAGGCGCGCATCCCCGATCCGGCGCGCATGGAGGCGGGGTATTTCCAGTCGGCTGGCACGCTCAACCTGTTGCGCGCCTTCGCCTCCGGCGGCTATGCCGATCTGCATCAGGTACATCGCTGGAATCTCGACTTCGTCGAACGCTCGCCGCTCGTCGAGCGTTATCGTGACCTCGCCGCGCGGATCGATGCGACGCTCGGCTTCATGGCTGCCTGCGGCATGACCAGCGCCACGACGCCGCAAATCCGCGAGACCGATTTCTACACCAGCCACGAAGCGCTGTTGCTGCCCTATGAGCAGGCGCTGACTCGGATCGATTCGACCACCGGGGAGTGGTATGCCTGCTCAGCGCATTTCCTCTGGATCGGTGATCGCACCCGCCAGCCCGACGGCGCTCATGTCGAGTTCCTGCGCGGGGTAAAAAACCCGATCGGCCTCAAGGTAGGCCCCTCGATAACGGCGGATGAGCTGGTTCGTCTGGTTGAGACCCTCAATCCCGCGGGCGAGCCGGGGCGGCTCACGCTGATCAGCCGCATGGGCGCCGACAAGATCGCCTCCCACCTACCGCCGCTGTTGCGCGCGGTGCGCCGGGCCGGCATCCCGGTGGTCTGGGTGTGCGATCCGATGCACGGCAACACCATCGCGACCGCGGCCAAGCTCAAGACCCGCAGCTTCGATGCCATCCTCGCCGAGGTGCGGGGGTTTTTCGACGTGCATGGGGCGGAAGGCACCTGGCCGGGCGGCGTGCATGTCGAGATGACCGGCCAGGACGTCACCGAATGCGTGGGCGGCGCCCATCAGCTCACCGAGAACGATCTCGGCGCGCGCTATGAAACCTTTTGCGATCCGCGCCTGAACGCCGAGCAATCCCTCGAACTCGCCTTTCTGCTCGCCGAGGAATTACAGCGCCGCCGCACGCCGCGCGGCAATGGCAGGACGGTGGTCGTGCCATGATCCCGGAAGCGGCGGCCGATCTCTCGCGCGACATCGCCGCCCGCACCGATAGCTATTTCAACCGCACCCGCGAGATCGCCGCGCGCTATGGCGATGCCCGTGTCACCTATGCGATGTTCCTGCGCCGCCCGGTCATCTCGGCGCCGCGGCTGATGCTGGAATGGCTCGCCGCGGTTGAGCGCGACCGCGCCAGCAGCTTCGTGATCGACGTCACCCACGCAGAGGGCAGCTGGGTCGGCGCCGGCGAGCCGATCGTCTATATCAGCGGCAGTTTCGTTCAGTTGGCTGATCTTGAAACCCTGCTCTTGCAAAAGCTCGGCGCGCCCTGTGTCGCCGCCCATCACGCCTATCAAATGTGCCTGGCGCTACCCGAAATCGGGTTTCTCGCGATGGAGGCGCGGCATTGCGCCGGGGCGGAGATGCAGGAGATGATGGCTTATGCTGCCGCCGTCGGCAGCGAGGCGGCGCGCAAGGAAGGTGCCCGGGGCTTCATCGGCAATGCCAATGACGCGACCGCGCACTGGTTCGGCGAAGCGCGCGGGCGCGGCACCATGCCGCACGCGCTGATCGGCTATGCCGGCTCGACGGTGCGGGCGGCCGAGATGTTTTACGAGACCTATCCCGATGAGCCGCTCACGGTTCTGGTCGATTATTTCGGCCGCGAGATCACCGATGCGCTGGAAGTCTGCCGGCGTTTTCCCGACCTTGCGGCCCGCGGCGCGCTTTCCGTGCGGCTCGACACCCATGGCGGGCGTTTCATCGAGGGTCTCGATCCCGGCTTGAGCTATGCGACGCTGGAGCGCCACGCCGCCGGCGCCATCCGCCGCTATCGCAGCCCCTCGGAGCTGCATTACCTGATCGGCACCGGGGTCTCGGCGGCAGCTATCTGGCGCACCCGCGAGGCGCTCGACGAGGCCGGTTTTCCCCGCGTCGGCATCGTCGTCTCTTCCGGCTTCACCGTGGAAAAATGCCGCGTCATGGCGGATGCCCGCGCGCCCATCACGGTCATCGGCACCGGCAGTTTCATCCCCGATGCCTGGAGCGAGACCTATGCCACCGCCGATATCGTCGAATATGACGGCGTGGCACGGGTTAAGCTCGGGCGTGAATTCTTGCTCCGCCGCAACGGCGCGCCGGCGGCGGGCTGAAAGCAGGGCCTGGCATGTCGGAAATGCTGCGCATCGCGCTCGCCCAGATCAACCCGCGGCTTGGCGCGCTTGATGAAAATCTCGACCGCTTGCGCCGCGCCCGTGCCGAGGGCGCGCGGCTCGGCGCCGATCTCGTGGTCACACCGGAATTTTCCCTGACCGGCTATCCGCCGGAGGATCTGGTGAGGAAGCCGGCGTTTCTCACCGCCTGCGAGGATGCGATCGCAACGCTTGCCGCCGAAACTGCCGACGATGGGCCGGGTCTCGTCGTCGGCGGGCCGTGGCGGGACGGCGCGAAGCTGCACAACGCCGCTTTCGTGCTGGAAGGCGGCAAGGTTCTTGCCCGCCGCGCCAAACACGAATTACCCAACTACGGCGTATTCGACGAAAAACGTCTCTTTGATCCCGGCCCCGCTCCCGGCCCCGTCGCCTTTCGCGGCTTCCGCCTCGGTCTCATGGTCTGCGAGGATTGGTGGCTGCCTTCGGTGAGCGAAACGCTCGCCGAAAGCGGCGCCGAGATGCTACTTTCCATCAACGCCTCGCCCTTCGAGGTGGAAAAACAGGACCAACGGCTGGCGCTCGCGGTGACGCGGGTGGTGGAAACCGGCCTGCCCTTCGTGTTCTGCGCCCAGATCGGCGGACAAGACGAGCTGGTCTTCGAGGGCGCCTCGTTCGTGCTCAACGCCGATCGCACGCTGGCGCTGCAAATGCCGTGGTTCGCGGAAGCCATCACCCTCACCACTTGGCGGCGCTCGGCATCGGGGCTGGTCTGCGCGCCGGGCGAGATCATCCCCGAGCCCAACCCACTCGCCCAGACCTATCACTCGATGATGCTGGGGCTTGCTGATTACGTCGAGAAAAACCGCTTTCCCGGCGTCATTCTCGGGCTTTCCGGCGGTATCGACAGCGCGCTTTCGGCCGCCGTCGCGGTGGACGCGCTCGGCCCCGAGCGGGTGCGCGCGGTCATGCTGCCGAGCCCCTATACCTCGCGCGAGAGCCTGGAAGACGCGATGGACGTCGCCCGCCGGCTCGGCATCGTCTGTGAGAGCATTGCCATCTCGGGCGCCATGGCGGCTTTCGAGCAGGCGCTGGCCCCGGCCTTCGCCGGGCGCGGCCAAGATGCCACGGAGGAAAACATCCAGTCGCGCGCGCGGGGGCTGATCCTTATGGCGCTCTCCAACAAATTCGGCCACATGCTGCTCACCACCGGCAACAAGAGCGAAATGTCGGTCGGCTACGCGACGCTCTATGGCGATATGTGCGGCGGCTATTCGGTCCTCAAGGATGTTTATAAAACCACGGTTTTTGCTCTCAGCCGCTGGCGTAATAGGGAGCATCCCCAAGGCGCGCGCGGCCCCGCTTGCGTGGTCATTCCCGCGCGCGTGATTGAAAAGCCGCCCTCGGCCGAGCTGAAACCGAACCAGACCGATCAGGATACCCTGCCCCCCTACGAGACGCTGGACGGCATTCTGGAGGGCCTGGTCGAGCGCGAGGACTCGGTCGATGCGCTGGTCGAGAAAGGGTTCCCGCGCGAGGTTGTGCTGCGCGTCTGGCGCATGCTGGATCGCGCCGAATACAAGCGCCGCCAGGCACCGCCAGGGGTCAAAATCACCCGCCGCGCCTTCGGGCGCGACCGGCGCTATCCGATCACCAACGGTTTTACGGCACTTGTCCAATGAGGCGGCGGGCATGAACGCGATCGCCGATCTGTTCGCGCCCCCCGGCGGCTGGCGGGTGCGGATCGTTGACCTCTCAGGCGGCGCGGAAGAGGGCGTCGTCGAGGAAATCGACGGATTTCCGACCCTGATGCAGGCCAACGCTTTTGCCCGCGCCTATGTGCGCGATTCCATCGAACGCTGTCGCGCGCCGGGTCTGGCCCCCGAGGACGTGCTCGACGCCTGGCAACGCTTTGGCGAGGATGCCGAGGTCTTGGAGGCCGGCGAGAGCGGCTGGCAAAGTGCCACCGAGCGTGAGGCCTTCGCCGTCCAGCCGGCCTCCGCCCCCGAGCGCGACTGGCGGGCGCTTGATCCCCGTCGCCGCGGCGCCGAGGGCTTGGACAGCGACGACGAGAGCGCATGAGCCCGCGCGTCCGCTTTGCCCCGAGCCCGACCGGGCATCTCCATGTCGGCAACGCCCGCATCGCGCTTGCCAATTTTCTTTTCGCGCGCCGCCATGGCGGACATTTCCAACTCCGCTTCGACGATACCGACAAGGAGCGCTCGCGCGATGAGTTCGCCACCGCGATCGCCGCCGATCTCGGCTGGCTTGGCCTTGCGTGGGACAGCACGTTCCGCCAGTCCGACCGGCTCGCGCGCTATGCCGAGGCGGCCGAACGGCTGAAGGCAGTGGGGCGGCTCTATCCCTGTTTTGAGAGCGAGGAGGAGCTGCGCGCCAAGCGCGAGGCCCGTCTCAAGCGCGGCCTCGCCCCGATCTATGACCGCGCCATGCTGCGGCTCACCGCCGAGCAGCGCCAAGCCGCCGAGGCCGGGGGAAAACGGCCCTATTGGCGATTTCGCCTCTCGGATGGTGCGATCGGCTGGGACGATCTCGTACTTGGGCGGCGCCAAGTGAAGCTCTCATCGGTTTCCGATCCGGTACTGATCCGCGCCGACGGCACGCCGCTCTACACCTTCACCTCGGTGGTGGACGATTGTGCCGAAGGTATCACCCATATCATCCGGGGCGAGGACCACATCACCAATACCGGTGTGCAGATCGATCTTTTCGCCGCCCTCGGCGCCGATCCGACGACGCTTGGTTTCGCCCACCTGCCGCTGCTTACCGATAGCGAGGGCGGAAAACTCTCCAAACGCCTGCAAAGCCTATCGCTCCGCAGCCTGCGCCGCGACGGGATCGAGGCCGCAGCACTAACGGCCTATCTCGCCCGCCTCGGCAGTTCCGCCGATCCCACGCCGCTTTCGCTCGCGACCCTGGCGGAGGGCTTCGATCTCGCCGCTTTCTCCGCCTCCGCCGCGCGCTTCGATATGCAGCAGTTGCTCGCGCTCAATCGCCGCGTTCTGCACGGTCTCGCCTTCGCCGAAATCGCCCCACGCCTGCCCGCGGGCGCCACCGAGGCATTCTGGAACGCGGTGCGCGGCAATCTCGACCTGTTCTCCGAGGTGCAAGTCTGGTGGGCGGTGACAAGCGGCACCATCACGCCGCCCGAGCAGCCCGATGAGGCCGCTTTCCTCCGCGCCGCCGCCGCCTTGCTGCCGCCCGAACCCTGGGATGAAACCGTCTGGCCACGCTGGATCGCCGCACTCAAGGAGCAGACCGGACGGCGGGGGAAAAACCTGTTCCACCCCCTCCGCCTCGCCCTCACCGGCGAGGCGGAAGGCCCGGAGCTGGCGGCGCTCCTGCCGCTGATCGGCCGGGAACGCGCCCACGCCCGATTGAAGGGTTGCAGCGACGGCTCTGCCCTCGACCCGCTTGGGCCAGCGGCCCCGGACCCGCATCCCGGGAAGGATTGAACGGCCACCGCCCTGGGTGGGGCGCCAGGGCCAAAGGGGATATAGCGGTCGTCGGATCGGCTGACAGTTTGAAGTGAATTTCCTCTGTCGAAAACCACAACCCACTGATCCAGCAGCTCCCTTGCGAATGATAACCGAAAGATTTTCAGACTCTGAGTATTTTCCGAAGCTTCGCTTGGCGACCCGCCATCCGTTATATTGCGGTGAGATATGGAATTCGCCGGCGACGCCGGCGTCCGAAGCCCCGTAGGCCCCCCGCGTTAGGTGTTTGCTCCCTAACATTTCGAGGCTTGGGCTCAAACGTCGGAGCCTCCTTTGGAGGGGCCTATTCATATCGCGGCCTTTCCTCGATGGAATTGCCGTGACCCGTCCCGTGGCCGTCCATCGGTGCCCCCCGCCGTGTGGGCGGTCACGGGACACCCTATCGGGATTGGCAAGAAATTGATCGAAGTGTTGAGTTCGCGCGGCCCGCGTTGGCCCGTGGTGGCGTACTCCGTGAAGACAAATACCAAGGTCGGCTCGACATGATTTTTCGCATGCAAAATCTGGTTCGCCGTGCTTTCCGGCGGGCGGACCCGGCATCCGCGTGGGCTAGCGACAAGCCCATTCGCGAGGAAATTTTCAGCGTCGAGCGCATCGCCGAGCACGCGCGGAGCCTGGCGGTCGCGCAGGCGGTGACTGCAATGCCGATCCGCGTCCGATCACTCGCGGCGCGGCTCGATGAAAACGCCGCGGTATTACGCTCGTCTCATCGCATCATGGCCAAGGCGACCGAGGAGGGTCGCGCGATTACCCCGGCCGCGGAATGGCTGCTCGACAACTACTATCTCGCCGAGCGACAGATCCACAACATCCGGTCCGATCTACCGCCTGGCTATTACCGGCAGTTGCCGAAGCTCGCCGCCGGACCTTTCGCCGGATATCCACGCGTGCTTGGCCTTGCGTGGGCCTTTGTCGCGCACACCGACAGTCGCTTCGATGCCGAGATGCTCTGCCGCTATGTGCGCGCCTACCAGGAGGTGCAACCCCTGGAAATTGGCGAACTGTGGGCCATTGCCATCACCTTGCGGATTGTGCTGATCGAGAATCTACGTCGTCTCTCTGAGAGGATTGTGCGCAACCGGTTTGCCCGGCAGGAGGCGGACACTCTCGCCAACCGTTTGCTCGGCGCTGGCGGACGGATTGCCGAACCGGTGCCGGAAGTATTGAAGGATCACGAGCAGGCGCCGCTGTTGGACGCTTTCGCGGTGCAGCTCGTCTACCGGCTGCGCGATCAGGATCCCCGGGTTACGCCGGCGCTGACCTGGCTCGATCAGCGTCTCATCATGCAGGGAACGACTGTCGAGGCGGTCGTGCATGACGAACATCAGCGGCAGGGCACATCGAGCGTCACGGTGCGCAACATCATCACCAGCATCCGCCTCATCTCCGACGTCGATTGGACAGAACTGGTTGAGCGCGTCAGCCTCGTCGACGAAGTGCTCGGCGCGGCCAGCGCCTTCGCCGCGATGGATTTCCCGACGCGCAATCTCTACCGCAGCGCGATCGAGGAGCTGGCCCGCGGGTCAAACCACGCGGAGATCGAGATCGCCCGCAATGCCGTGGTGGCCGCGACGGACCGCGCCGCCACGGCGCCAAGCCGTGACGAGGAGCGCCGCGGCGATCCCGGCTACTATCTCTTGGCTGGCGGACGTCGCGCGTTCGAGGCGATGCTGCGTTTCCGCCCACCGTTGCACACCTGGCCGGCGCGCCTGAGCCGGGCTTTTGGTCTCCGCGGCTACACAATCGCCATCGCATCGGTCGCCGCTTTTCTCCTCGTTTGTCCCTTGCTCGCCCTCGGCGCCTGGGGAGCGGGCGGCGCGTGGCTCGGCCTGCTGGGCGCTCTCGGTGCGATCCCCGCCATCGATGCGGCGGTTGCGCTGGTGAACCGCGGTGCGGTATGGGGCAGCAGCGCAACTGTGCTGCCGGGCCTTGAGCTTCGCCACGGCATCCCGCCGCATCTCCGCACCCTCGTTGCCGTGCCAATGCTTCTGACCACGCCGGAGGCGATCGCGGCGCAGATCGAGCGCCTGGAAATCCATCACCTCGCCAGTCCCGAGGGCGAGCTTCATTTCGCGCTGCTCTCCGACTTTGTCGATGCCCAAACAGAACATCTCGCCGGCGATGACGCGCTCCTCGCGACCGCAGTCGAGGGCATCGCGCAACTCAATGGACGCCACGGCCCCGCTCCCGGCGGCGCGCGCTTTCTGCTGCTGCATCGCCGGCGGGTCTGGAACGAAAGCGAGCGGCAATGGCTCGGCTGGGAGCGCAAGCGCGGCAAGCTGCATGAGTTGAACCGGCTCCTGCGCGGCGCGACCGACACGACTTTCCTCTGCCGCGATGGCGTGCCGGATTCTATTCGCTATGTCGTCACACTCGATGCCGACACCCGGCTGCCGCGCGATACGGTGCGCCGGTTGGTGGGCAAGATGGCGCATGCGCTCAACCGGCCACGCTTCGATGTCGTGGCGGGGAGGGTCGTCGAAGGCCATGCGGTGATGCAGCCGCGGGTGACGCCTTCGCTCCCGGTCGGGAACGAAGGCTCGCTGTTCCAGCGCAGCTTCTCTAGCACCAGCGGCATCGATCCCTATGCCGCCGCGGCATCCGACGTCTATCAGGATCTGTTCGACGAAGGCTCCTACGCCGGCAAGGGGATCTACGAAATCGACGCCTTCGAAGCCGCGCTCGCTGGCCGTGTGCCGGACTCCACGCTGCTCAGCCACGATCTCTTCGAGGGTGTGTTCGCCCGCGCCGGTCTCGCCTCCGACGTTGAAGTGGTCGAGGAGTTTCCAGCGCGCTACGATGTCGATGCCTTGCGTCACCATCGCTGGGCGCGCGGCGATTGGCAGCTCCTGCCATGGCTGCTCGGGCGCCGGCCGGCCACAGGCGCGGGTCGGGTGCGCGGTGCGATCCCGGCGGTCGGCCGATGGAAAATGCTGGATAATCTGCGGCGGACGCTCTCGGCCCCGATGTCCGTCATCGCCTTGCTCGCGGGATGGACATTGCCGCTCCCCGCAGCACTCGTCTGGACCGGTTTCGTGCTCGCGACGATCCTGCTGCCGGCCCTTGTGCCGGTCGCCGGTGCGATCGTGCCGCATCGCGCCGGAATTACCCCTGACAGCCATCTCCGCGCGCTGGGCGACGATTTCCGCCGCGCGTTGACCCAATCGTTCCTGCGGGTTACCTTTCTTGCGCACCAGGCTTGGCTGATGAGCGACGCCATCGGGCGGACTCTGATCCGGCTGTTTGTCACCCGCCGGCATCTGCTCGAATGGGTCACCGCGGCGCAAGCGACGCTCGGCCCTCGGCTCGATTTGTTCGGCTTCTATCGCCGGATGGCCAGCGCGCTCTTGATCGGCGTTCTGGCGCTGGTCGTGGCCGGGCTGTCGCGGCATGGGGCGTGGCCTCTGGCGGGCGCCTTCGCGGCGCTCTGGATCGCCTCGCCGGCCATCGCGCGCTGGGTGAGCCTGTCGCCGCGCGTCCCCCAACGGCGGCTGGCCTCGGCCGCCGACGCGCGCTTCCTACGGCTGACCGCGCGGCGAACCTGGCGGTTCTTCGAGAGCTTCGTGACGCCCACCGATCACATGCTGCCGCCGGACAATTTTCAGGAGACCCCGAGCCCGGTGCTCGCCCATCGCACCTCGCCAACCAATCTCGGCCTCTATCTCTTGTCAGCCGCGGCCGCCCACGACTTCGGCTGGACGGGATCCATCGAAGCGATCGAGCGGCTGGAGGCGACGCTCGCAACGATGAGCGGCCTGGCGCGATTCCGCGGCCATTTCTACAACTGGTATGATACAAGAGATTTACGCCCGCTTGATCCCCACTACATCTCCTCCGTCGACAGCGGCAATCTCGCCGGGCACCTGATCGCGCTCGCCAATACGTTCCGGGCGTGGCGCGATGCACCGCTTGCCGAGGCGGCGCGTCTTGCCGGCATCGCGGATGCGATCGATCTTGCCTGTGAAGCTGCGGGCCGCGTCGCTGCTGGAGGGCGCGGCGAGACGGCGGCGTGGCGGCGGTTCGATCACGCGCTCGCCACCCTTGCGATGAGCGCGCGACAGGCGCCGCTGGCCGGCGGGGGCATCGCGGCGCGGCTCGCGGAGTTGGCCGCGGAGGCCGATACCCTGGCTGGCATGGTGTGCACAGCAACCGGCGCACAAGGTGACGATAGTGGCGCCGACCTGCGGTTCTGGGTGACGGCGACGCAGCGTGCGATCGCCAGCCACCGCCGTGATCTCGCCCAGTCGGCAGACGACGCAACCTCCCTGGAGATGCGTCTCGTGGTCCTGGAAGAGACCGCGCGAACCATGGCGCTGGCCATGGAGTTCGGCTTCCTGCTCGACCATGACCGCAAGCTGCTGGCGATCGGCTATCTCGTGCCCGAGGGCACACTCGATCCGAACTGCTACGATCTCCTCGCCTCCGAGGCGCGGCTCGCCAGTTTCATCGCGATCGCCAAGGGCGACATTCCGTCTCGCCACTGGTTCCGCCTTGGCCGCGCCGTCACGCCGATCGCGCACGGCGCGGCACTGATCTCCTGGTCGGGATCGATGTTCGAATATCTGATGCCCTCGCTCATCATGCGTGCGCCGGCGGGAAGCCTCATCGAACAGACCAGCCGGCTGATCGTGCGGCGCCAGATCGACTACGGGGCAACACTCGGCATCCCTTGGGGCATCTCCGAATCCGCCTATAATGCACGCGATATCGAATTTACCTATCAATATTCGAATTTTGGCGTTCCCGGCCTCGGTCTGAAGCGCGGCCTCGGCGACAACCTCGTCATTGCTCCCTACGCGACGGCGCTCGCGACCATGGTCGATCCGCGCGCCGCGGCGCGCAACCTCGAACGGCTCGCGGGCATCGGCGGGCAAGGCCGCTACGGCTTCTTCGAGGCGCTCGACTACACACCGGCCCGGGTCCCCGTCGGCCAGTCGGTGGCGATTGTCAGCGCCTTCATGGCGCATCATCAGGGCATGACGATTGTCGCCATCGCCGATACCTTGCTCGATGGCGTGATGCGGGGCCGATTCCATGCCGAGCCCATCATCCAGGCAACCGAGCTGCTCCTCCAGGAGCGCACCCCGCGCGATGTCGCGATGACCCGCCCCCTCGCGGCGGAGCCGAAGTCGACAGCCACAATCCTCGAGATCACGCCGTCAGACGGACGTCGCTTCACCACCGCGCACGGCACGACGCCCGCCACCCATCTGCTCTCGAACGGGGCGTACGCGGTGATGCTCACCGCCGCCGGTTCGGGCTACAGCCGCTGGCGCGATCTGGCGGTGACGCGGTGGCGCGAGGATGCCACCTGTGACGACTGGGGCTCATACGTGTTTCTCAGAGATGTCCGCGGCGGCGATGCGTGGTCGGCGGGGTTTCAGCCGAGCGGCACCGAGCCCGATGCCTACGGGGTTTTATTCAAGGAAGATCGCGCCGAATTCACCCGCCGCGACGCGACGCTCACGACCACCCTTGAAGTGCTGGTCTCGGCGGAAGACGCGGCCGAGGTCCGCCGCATTTCGGTCGTGAACTCTGGTCCCCGTATGCGTGAGATCGACATCACGTCCTATGCGGAACTGGTGCTGGCGCCGCAGTCCTCCGACATCGCGCATCCGGCATTCGCGAAACTGTTCGTCGAGACCGAGTATCTCGGCGAGGTTGGCGTCCTCTTGGCGACACGACGGCGGCGGGCACCGGACGAGCCCGAAATCTGGGCCGCGCATTTTGCCATTGTCGAGGGCGAGACCGTGGGCGAGCCGGAAATCGAGACCGATAGGGCCGCTTTCCTTGGCCGCGGCCGCGGTGTGCGAACCGCGCTCGCGATGAGCGATGGCCGGTCACTCTCGAACACGGTCGGCACCGTTCTGGATCCTATCTTCGCCCTCCGTCGCCGCGTACGCATCGCACCCGGGGCTGTCGTTCGCATCGCATTCTGGACGGTGGTTGCGCCAACCCGCGTAGAAGTCCTCGACCTCGCTGATGCCCATCGCGACATCACCGCCTTCGCGCGGGCGGCCACGCTCGCCTGGACCCAGGCGCAGGTGCAGCTCCGTCACCTCGGCATCGATCCCAGCGAAGCCAGCCTGTTCCAGCGCCTCGCCGGGCACCTGCTCTATGCCGCACCGACATTGCGTCCGTCCTCCGACACGATCCAGCGCGGCAGCGGAGGTCAGCCGTGGCTGTGGACGCAAGGGATTTCTGGAGATCTGCCGATCATGCTTCTGCGCATCGCCGACAGCGAGAATCTCGATCTCGCGCGGCAATTACTGCAAGCCCATGAATATTGGCGGATGAAGCAGCTCGCTGTCGATTTTGTCATCCTCAATGAGCGTGCGTCGTCTTATGTCCAAGACATTCAGATCGCGCTCGAAACCCTGGTCCGCACCAGCCAGTCGCGGCCGCGACTCCGCGTGGAGACGCCGGCGGGCCGCGTGTTCGTTCTCCGCGCCGATCTGATCGCCCCCGAGACCCGTGCCCTGCTTGCCGCGGTGGCACGCGTGGTACTCGTCGGGCAGCGCGGGCGTCTCTCCGATCAGCTCGATCGCGCGCCGGAGGCCAGGGCCACCGTCCGGCCCACGCCGAAACGCGCTCTCGCCCAGCCGCCACCAGCGCTCGCGATGCCTGCGCCGGATCTTGAATTCTTCAATGGACTTGGCGGCTTCACCGACGACGGGGGAGAATATGTGACAGTTCTCGGCCCCGGTCAGTCGACGCCGGCGCCGTGGATCAATGTCGTCGCCAACCCGATTTTCGGCTTCCAGGTGGCAACCGAGGGGAGTGGTTATACGTGGTCCGTCAATAGCCGCGAAAATCAGCTGACCCCCTGGTCGAACGACCCGGTTTCCGACCGTCCGGGCGAAGTGTTCTATCTGCGCGACGACGACACCGGCGAGTTGTGGTGCCCGACCGCCCTGCCAATCCGGGATGTGGCCGCGACTTATGTTGCGCGGCATGGCTGGGGATACAGCCGCTTCGCGCATGCGGCGCGCGGCATCGCGCTTGATCTCTTCCAGTATGTGCCGCTCGCCGATCCGATCAAGATCTCGCGCCTCACGCTCCGCAACATCACGGGCCGCGCACGGCATCTTTCGCTAACCGCTTATGTGGAATGGGTGCTTGGTCCGTCCCGCGCGGCTTCGGCGCCGTTCGTCATGACCGAAATCGACCCCGAAACCGGTGCGATGTTCGCCCGCAATCCGTGGAATCCGGCGTTTGGATCACGCGTTGCCTTCGTCGATTTGGCTGGCCGCCAGACCAGCTGGACCGGCGATCGGCGTGAGTTCATCGGCCGCAATGGAACACTCGCGAGCCCGGCGGCGCTCATCGGCATGGCGCCGCTTTCGAACACCGTCGGCGCCGGTCTCGATCCCTGCGGTGTGCTGCGGACCACCGTTGAACTCCCCCCCAATGGCAGCATTGAGATCGTTTTCTTCCTCGGTGAAGCGGCAAGCGTTGATGCCGCGCGGAGCCTGATCGCGCACTACCGCGCTGCCGATCTCGATACGGTGTGGGCGGCGGTTGCGCGCTCCTGGGACGATGTCCTCGGCGCCGTTCAGGTGAAGACGCCGGAGCGGTCGATGGATATCATGCTTAACGGCTGGCTCCTCTACCAGACCCTCGCGTGCCGGCTCTGGGCCCGCTCCGCGTTCTATCAGGCAAGCGGTGCCTACGGCTTTCGTGATCAGCTCCAGGACGGAATGGCGCTCGCCACCGCGTGCCAGGCGCTGACGCGCGATCATTTGCTGCGCGCGGCGGGGCGACAATTCGTCGAGGGCGATGTTCAGCATTGGTGGCTGCCGCATTCCGGCCAGGGCGTGCGCACACGGATCTCCGACGATCGCGTCTGGCTCGCCTATGCCGTCGCGCATTATGTCGAGACGGTGGGAGATGCTGGCGTTCTCGACGAGGTTGTCCCCTTCCTGGAGGGACAAAAACTGGCCGCGGGCGAGCATGACAGCTTCTTTCAGCCGACCATCTCCGACGAAACCGCGGCTTTGTTCGAACACTGCGCCCGCGGCCTCGACCACAGCCTGGCACTCGGCGGTCACGGTTTGCCGCTGATCGGCACCGGCGATTGGAACGACGGCATGAATCGCGTCGGCAACGCGGGAAAAGGCGAGAGCGTCTGGCTCGGCTGGTTCCTGCACGCCACGCTCACTGCCTTTGCCCCTCTTGCCGAGGCGCGCGGCGATACGGTGCGCGCCGCGACATGGCGCGGGCACGCCGCGCGGTTGCGGGCATCGCTGGAGCGCGAGGCCTGGGATGGTGAATGGTATCGCCGCGGCTGGTTCGACGACGGCACGCCGCTCGGCTCAGCAACAAGCACGGAATGTCGCATCGATGCCATCGCCCAGTCCTGGGCCGCGATTTCAGGCGCCGCGGACCCGGCGCGCGCGGCGCGATCCATGGCGGCAGTGGAGCAGGAATTGATCCGCCCCAAGGACGGGCTGGCGGTTCTGTTCACACCGCCCTTCGACAAGACGCCGCTCGATCCCGGCTATATCAAGGGCTATCCGCCCGGCATCCGCGAGAATGGCGGCCAATACACCCATGCCGCCTTGTGGTCGGTGATGGCATTCGCGGTACTCGGCGAGGGCGACAAGGCGGCCGGGCTGTTCGCGCTGCTCAACCCCATCAATCACGCCCGGACCAGCGCCGAGATGCACCGCTACAAGGTCGAGCCTTATGTTGTCGCCGCCGATGTTTACGCAGCGCCACCCCATGTCGGGCGCGGCGGCTGGACCTGGTACACGGGCTCGGCCGGATGGATGCAGCGCGCCGGGGTGGAAAGCATTCTCGGGCTGCTGCTGCGGGGCGAGTTCTTGTTCCTCGATCCGTGCATCCCGGGGACGTGGCCGGGCTTCGAGATAGCGTTACGCCACGGCTCGGCACGATACAATATCCAGGTGGAAAATCCTGATGGCGATGGACGCGGCATCGCCTTCGCTGCCATCGATGGCACGGTCATCGTGGAGCGGCCGTTGCGTCTTCGGCTGACGGATGACCAGAGCACGCATCAGCTAAAGGTTCGGCTGGGATCGCCAGACACGCGCTCATGACAAACTACTGGTTGCGCCCGACGTGGCTTGAAGCATTGCTTTTACCTAATTTCCGTTCATTTGAGATCGGAAAATTTCCGAAATACTTAGACACACGACTCAGGATATATCCCGTGATATTGCCATTCTTACACGCCATTGATGCGGCATGTATTCGTGCCACGCCGCGTCACAACCGCGACGGCTCAACCGTCACATATTACGCCCTCGCCAAAGCCGTCTGGAACCCGATAGCAAAACGCAGAGAAGCCCGGCTCATCCATAGTTTCGGCCGCGCCGATCAAATCGATCATGCCGCCCTCCAGCGGCTGGCCGCGCGGTCAACGCACCACAACCGCCATCTTGCGCTGAACGGAAAACCGTTTCGCCCCATTTGCATCGACGCCCGAGGGGGCGCCTCCGCCAGCCATGAGGGAGCGTTCCGGCGCCCCCTCGGGCTTGATCCCTGCATCATACGTCATTTCCAAACCTCCAGTTGTGGTGAAATTGATCCCAGCCGGATGTCTCAGTTAACCGTGCCGCACCCCACTGGCAGCTCACATACGCCGAAGTCTCAAGTCGCGCGGGAGCCAGAGTCCAAGCCAACAGACCCGCCTCCCAGCTTCACAACCCCGTGAGTGGTTTCAAATTGTCAGCCGATTTGGCGATAGCTTTATCCCCTTTGCCCCTTGACCCCAGCAAAGGCGGAGCCTTTGCAATCCCTTCCATGATGCGGGTCTGGGGAAGCTAGCCCCAGCGGGTCCAGGGCAGAGCCCTGGACTTAATTTTGATGAGATAACTTCTCCGCAAGCCCTAGGGCCGCGCCGCGCCTTGGGTTTCGACATAGAGCGCATAGATCGACGTGCTGGCGCAGATAAAGAGCCGGTTGCGCTTGGCGCCGCCGAAAGTGAGGTTGGCGGCGGTTTCGGGCAGATGCACCTTGCCGATGAGATCGCCCGAGGGGGCGTAGCAGCGCACCCCGTCCTCCGAAGGATCGGCCCAGCCCATGCTGCACCAGACATTGCCCTCGCGATCGACGCGCAGCCCGTCGGTGAAGCCGGGTGAAAAATTCTCGGCGAACACTTTACCGCCCGAGAGCTTGCCGCGCCCGAGATCGACGTCGAAGACACGGATATGGGCCGGCCCGCCATCGGTCGCGCCGCTATCGACGATGTAGAGTTTTTTCTCATCCGGCGAGAAGGCGAGGCCGTTGGGCTGGACGAAATCGTCGGCCACCACCTCGGCCTTGCCGCTTGCCGGATCGAGCCGATAGACGTTGTGCGGCAGCTCGTCCTCGCCCTTGTTGCCCTCGTAGTGGCCCTTGATGCCGTAATTCGGATCGCTGAACCAGATCGTGCCGTCGGAGGCGACGATAACATCGTTGGGCGCGTTCAGCCGCTTGCCCTCGAAGCGGTCGATGAGCACGGTGATCGAGCCGTCGGGCTCGGTGCGCGTAACCCGCCGCGCGCCGTGCTCGCAACTGATAAGGCGGCCCTCGCGATCGGAGGTATTGCCGTTGGAATTGTTCGATGGCGCGCGGAAGACGCTGACATGACCGTCCTCCTCGAGCCAGCGGAGCTGGCGGTTATTCGGGATGTCGCTCCAGATGAGATAGCGCCCGCCGCGAAAATACGCCGGCCCCTCGGCCCAGCGGCAGCCGGTGGCGATGCGCTCGATATAGCCGTTGCCGATCAGCGCGGTGAAGCGTTTGTCGAGCTTTTCCACCCGAGCGTCGGGATAGCGCCAGCCAGGCAGCGGCCCAAGCGGCGGGAAACCCGTGGTCTCGATCATTTTTCTCTCTCCCCAATTTCCTCCCCGCCTCCGAAGGCTCTGGCGGGCCGGTTTTCTCCTATATCGCGCGCGGCGAGCCGAGGGAATCCTGCTCCGCACAAAGCTCCGCGAGAAGCTGGCCGATATCGGTCCCCTCAAGCTCACCTTTGGTCATCAGACGGGCGATTTTCCAGCTTTCCGCTTTTCTCCAGGCGGGTTCGGCGTTTTCCAATTTCTCGTAGGGAGCGAGCTCCCGATACTTTTCCCCCAAAGCCTCTTTGATGGCGCGTTCGGTGAAATAGTTTTCGATGGCGCGGCGCTCCGTCACGCAGACCCGGAACCCGAGTTTTCCGCAGGTCTCCTGAAATCGCACCCGCTTTTCGTCAACTTGCGCGTCGGGCGAGAGACGTTCGCTGTCAATCAGCACGTGCACCTTCGAGGAGAGCCGCTTGATCTCGCCCAATTCTGCTTCCCTGTCCGCTGAAATGAACTGGTTTCCGCCGAGCGGCAATACGATCACCCTGTGCTCCACTCCGAACAAACGAAGGAACTGATGAGCGGTCTTGACGTCATTGACCCCCTCGACCAGGAGCAGGGCCCCGCCGCCGAGGTCTTGAAACGCCGAAAAACTCAGTTCGCCCAGGAATTCGGCATAGTTTGGCGTGGCCGCGAATGGCCTGACCGTGCGTCGTCCGTCCCGGTACTGCACGGTGTAGATGTCATTCGCGACGGAGCGGGCGAGGCCCAGGGAATGGGTGGAGAACACCACACCCTCGTGCGCGTAGCTGGCGAGCGTCAATAGAAAGTCCTGCTGCAAGGAGGGATGCAGATTGGCCTCCGGTTCGTCGATCAGCAGCAGTGAGGGGGATTGCATCGCAGCGTTGCCGAGCGCGACGATAAATTGCGCGACGCCCGAACCAAGTTCTTCGAGCCGATAGGTTTTCCCCTCGATCTTTACCAAAAGTGTTTTTACATCCGTCGACGCATTGATCTCCAGCCGAGGAAAGTGGAATAAGCGTTCGATATCGGCCGTGACCCGCTCGATGCGGTCGGCATGCTTTTTGGTGCCGCTGTTTTTCCATTGATTCCATTTCTCCACGAAAGCGGTGCCAATGTGCATATCGAAATATGCCCGTGCGCCCTCATTCAACGCATTGCGGAATGAGCCAAAATAGCGCGCCTTGCAAAAAATTCTTATCGTTTCGACGAACGCGGAGCAGTCGAGTCTAGAGTGATTGATTACCGCATTTGACGGCCTGGGCAACGGTTCGCACCGTTTGCAGCCATACAACTTAGTCTTAATGTGAAATTTCTCCTCATTTTTACAGAAAAAAACAACTTTTTTAAGTAAATCCCAGTCAGATTCTTTGCAATAAAGGTCATCAATTTCTATTCCAATGCGCATGTCGCGATCATTTTTATTGAAAAATATCTCTCGGCCGTCCGAAACTCCCGATGCGCCAAAAGGCAGGGGTAAATAGTTTTCATTAAGAAAAAATTCTTTACCATAATTGTTGTGGGGCGTTACATCAAAATGATTAAAAAAACCACGGAACTCATAAAAAAACTTTATTACCGAGGATTTCCCGCTATTGTTCGGGCCGACGAGGGCGGTAAACCCGGCGTCGCCGCCGAGCTCGAAAACCGCCGGATTTGTATCTGCTCAACCCGGTAGGGGCGTGATCGGCAGTGATGCTGTGGTGACGGCGTTTTTGATGGCGGTGTAGGCATCGAGGCCGTGCCGGGCGGCGGTCCCGACGACGGATCGGACATTG
>Ga0078972_1004054_pt1 | contig 41668 bp, 39 predicted proteins | sample YelNatPaOPGAMG01_FD_67568 | JGI IMG/M metagenome (GOLD analysis project Ga0078972, IMG submission 67568) | Hot spring thermophilic microbial communities from Obsidian Pool, Yellowstone National Park, USA - OP-RAMG-01 (SPADES assembly) (version 2) | ecosystem: Environmental > Aquatic > Thermal...
CCATGTGCTGCTCGGCTCGCTTCCTTCAAGCCGGGTTAGCCTGCGATCCGTCCACACCGATTGTTCCACCCACCACCAGCGGTGGCGGATGGCTGCGGCTTCTGCTGGCAAGGTCGCCCCCCGCCGCGGCCGCCGCTCGATTCCTTTCGTCATTCGTCATCGACTTCACGCCTCCACTTCCCTGCGTCCCTTGGCTCCGCGGGCATTACCCCGCTTCCTCGCTACTCCGGACGCTCTGACTCCCGCCGGGCGGCTCTTCGGGCCTCCACCGGCCATGAACACCGTTCCGGTCCCAGCGGGTCTCCCTCCTTAGCTCCTCCACACGTCCCACCCTTCCGTCCCCAACCACCTCGCCGCCCCAGCCCCAGCATTTGCGCCCGTTCACGCTTCTGTCTGCTGGTGGCCGCAAGCCAGAAAACCCTGCGCCCAGGCAGAGGGATACTCTCCCACCTGGGTCATGGCCCGGGCTTGGGTTCCCATGCAAACACCTTTTGCATGGGTGGCCTTTGGCCCAGTGCTGGCAGGCTGGCCAGTCGGCGCGGCCGAATCGGGTTCACGATGTGTCATGTCAGTCATGTCAGGTTGTTACGGAGGGGTGGTTCACCTCCGGCAGATCTGCATCTGGTGTTGCCACGGGGCAGTAGCCTTCGGTTACAGGCCGGTGAACGGTCGGCCTGACGGGGACTTGCACCCCGCTATGTGGACGCCTTCGCAGGCGCACGAGTGCACGGCCATGACCGTGTCGATAGCGCATCGACCAACTGAACCGGTTGAACTGCGGACGCTGTCCAAGTTGAGGGGAAAGGCATCGGCCCGCCGCCATCGCCAGCCCCGAACGCCATGTCCCATCCGCCACGCTCGCTGTTCTGATCCGCCGCCGGCGATGTGGGTTCAGGGCCGGAAACGGGCCGCTGAGGTGGGCTGCGGGGACGACACAGGACAGCTCTCGGTGGTAACGGCAGTTGACTTTGGCCTGGAACAGTTCACGTGGCGCGGCCACTGTTGTCCAATTGGATTTAACGAATACGGCACAACGGGATTGCTCATCGGCGCAGCTTGAGGGCAGATTGGTTCCGGACACATTAGGGTTAGGCGATCGATATGAAGACGACGCGACGACAGTTTGTGGGGCAGGCCGGCCTGGGTTTGGGCGTTATGGGTCTGTTGCCTTCAGTTGCCTTGGCGGCGGCGGGCACGCGCAGGCCCAGTTTCTTGGTGCGTGGGCCCAGGATGAAGCTGGGGATTGTGACCTACAACATTGCCAAGGATTGGGACATCGAGACCATTATCCGCAATTGTGAAGCGGCCCGGTACGACGGCGTCGAGCTGCGCACCACACACAAGCACGGGGTCGAGGTCACCCTGAGCCGCGAAGAACGCCAACGTGTCAAGGAACGCTTTGCCAACTCGAAAGTCCAGTTGGCCAGCTTGGGCAGTGCCTTTGATTTCCATACGCCCAACCCGGACAAGCTCAAACAGGACATCGCCGCTACCAAGGAGTATATCGTGTTAGCGCACGACGTCGGTGCACCGGCCGTGAAGGTGCGGCCCAATGCCCTGCCCAAGGAGGTGCCAGTGGAACGGACCCTGGAACAGATTGGCCGGGCGTTACGCGAGCTGGGCAGCTTCGGCGAAGGCTTGGGCGTGCAAATCCGGCTGGAAGTGCATGGCAGCGGCACCTCAGCCTTGCCCCATATCAAAACCATCATGGACATAGCTGACCACAAGAACGTAGGCGTGTGCTGGAACTCCAATCCAACCGACTTGGACGGGGGTGGCTTCGATTACAACTTCGACCTGGTCAAGGACAAGATCTTTCAGGTGCACATGCGGGATTTGTATTTGGAAGACTACCCGTGGCGCCGGTTGCTGGCGCGGCTGAACGAGATTGGCTACAGCGGCTATTGTTTTGCTGAGATTCCCGAAAGCGCCGATCCGGTCCGGGTCTTGCGGTATTACCGGGCGTTGTGGCTGGCGTATCAAGGCTTGCTCTGAAGCGTAACTCGCCCGAGGCTCAGCTTATGCGACGACCATGAAAGCTGCCTACATTCATAAACCCGGTCCACCCGAAAGCATCATCTTTGGTGACTTGCCCGAGCCGAAGCCGACTGGGAGCCAAGTGCTGGTGCGGGTGCGTGCGGTGTCGGTGAATCCGGTGGACACCTACGTCCGGGCCGGTACGGTGCCAATGCCGTTGCCAGACCCGTTTATTGTGGGATGCGATTTGGCCGGGGTGGTCGAGGCCTTGGGCCCGCAAGCGACCCGATTCAAGGTCGGTGACCGGGTTTGGGGCAGCAACCAAGGGTTGTTAGGCCGGCAAGGCACCTTTGCCGAATACGCTGCGGTGGACGAAGCCTGGCTATATCCAACTCCCCCCAATGTGTCGGACGAACAGGCTGCCGCTATTGCGCTGGTAGGCATCACTGCGCATCTGGGCTTGGTCCGATGCGCCCGGGTGCAGCCTGGTGAGACAGTGCTGGTGCACGGGGCAGGTGGCGCAGTGGGCTCGACAGTGATCCAAATGGCTCGGGCTTTGGGTGCCCGGGTGCTGGCTACTGCTGGGTCAGACGCCAAAGTTGCCATGTGCCGCCAACTGGGGGCTGAGTGGGCGATCAATTACCGCACCGAGAACGTGGCCCAACAACTCCGGCAGGTGGCTCCCGACGGCGTCAATGTCTGGTGGGAGACGTCGCGGCAGCCCGACTTTGACCTGGCTATCGGTGCGCTGGCCCGGCGTGGTCGGATGGTGCTGATGGCCGGACGCGATGCCCGCCCGCCGTTTCCGGTTGGGCCTTTCTATACCAAGGACTGTGCGCTGCACGGGTTTGTCATGTTCATGGCCAGCCCGCAAGAACAGCAAGCCTGCGCCGCCGACATCAACCGCTGGTTGGCTGAGGGCAAGCTCCAAGCTCGGATTGACCGCATTCTGTCGCTGGCGGAGACCGCCACCGCGCATCGGCTCCAGGAAGCCAGCACCGTAGGCGGCTCAGGGGCGTTGGCGGGCAAAATTGTGCTGCGGCCTTGAGGCAGCCCCAACGATGTGGAGCAGCGCTGGCCCACGGGCGCCCTGATGTCCGCGCCGTCACCGGAGGTTCGCGATGATCCGTGAAGCGGGTGAAGGTGAAACCCAAGTCGCTGCGGCCCTACAGCCGAGCGGGTCTTGCGGGCTCGAAGCGCAATGGCACTGACCAATCCATGACCCTGTTGCATCATGACCTACCAAAAAGAAATCCACCTCAAAACTTCCGGAAACCACGACATGCATGACCTGACCCCTGAGGTGGCTCGGATCGTGGAGGAATCGCGTGTGCGCACCGGCCTGGTGCAGGTCTTCAATGTGGGCAGTACCGCAGCCGTAGGCCTGATCGAGTTCGAGCCGGGGTTGGTGCGGGACCTACCGACCGTGCTGAACAAGATGCTGCCACCCAGCCGGCAGTATGCGCACGAACAGACCTGGCACGATGGCAACGGACACGCGCATCTGCAGGCCACCTTGGTGGGTCAATCGCTGACTGTCCCAATTCGGGACCGGCGGCTGGTGTTGGGTACCTGGCAGCAAATCTTCCATCTGGAATGCGATATCAAGCCGCGTCACCGCACCGTGTTGGTCACTGTCGTTGGTGACTGACAGGAGGGTTGGGCCTGGCGGCGGCCCGGTGCAGCCCATCGAGCTGCTGGGACCAACCCATCACACCAGCTCCCGATACACGTCCGGGTGTGGCCGCGGGATCACTACAGCGTTGACTAGCACCCCCGCCTCGCCCAGCACCCGCCGTGCAGCGGCCACAGCAGCTTCCACCGACGACACATCGCCAGTGAGTGTGCAAAACGCTTTGCCGCCTAGCGCCATGGCCAGACGCAACTCCAGCAGCGTCACCGCACCCGCTTTGGCCGCAGCATCAGCCGCCTCGATGAGCGTAGCGACATTGAACGACTCGATCACACCCAGTGCACCGGTGGGCTCGACCGGCTGGGTGCGGCCCAGGGCCGCAAACACCTCCGGATGGACGTTGGGAATGACAAAGCTGGCGATCAGGCAACCGCCGGCTGCCTCGGCTCCGGCCTGCACTGCTGCTTGGACTGCCGCCGTCTCACCGCCCACCAGAACCATGTATTTGCCTGAACAGATGGAGCGGGATAACAACAGGTGCACCTGCCCAGCCTTCAACATGGTGTCGGCCACCAGATACCCAGTAGCCACACTGGACAACTCGATCAGCCCGATGGATTTGTCGATCATGCCCCTGTCCTCAAAACAATATGCTCTGAAGTGATTTCCTCGACTTGCCCGTCACAGGGCGCGTGCAGGATCGCGCCCAAAGCCCCTGCGGGCACCGTGCCCAAGGGTTGGCCGGCCCGAACACCTTCGCCCACCTTGACCACAGGCGTGTTGGGTTGACCCGCGCTTTGTTTGAGGGGCAACACCAATCGGCTCGGCATTGGCACCTGCCCCAGCACCGGCGTGGGCTGGTCGTAGTCCACCAGCCGCAGTCGTTTCATCAGGCTTTGGATTGGCACGCGCCGGCCCTCACGCATCGGGTGGGGCGTGACGGTCATAGGGCCGGTCCACTTTTGATTAGCACGGCGCAGGGCGGCCTTGGCATCGTCGCATGCTTCTTTGGGGAACAATTCCTCCGGACAAGCGTAGAGCGTGCACAGACCACAAGCGCAGCACAGCGCCGCCCACTGGTTCCACTGCTCGGCGCCAGTCGCGGTGAAACCTAATCCACGCATGACCTGGTGCGGCTGGACCGCGTAACCGAGCAGGTAACGCGGACAGTATTCGGTGCAGTATCGGCACTGGTCGCAGGCCGATTTGCCAATGCGAGCCCGCACGGGTGCGGGCCTGAGTTTGCGCTGGATCACCGGGTGGGATCGAGGCAGCACAACCACGCCCGTCGTGGTCTTGGTAACAGGGCGGTCCAAATCCTCGGTCGTCTCGCCCATCATCAACCCGCCGATGCATAGCACTGGTTGGTCTGTAAGGGGCCCGCCTGCAGCCTCGATGCAGGCCTGTAATGGTGTGCCCAACGGCACAGTCATGGTGCAGGGTTGCCGAACAGCCCCGGCGATGGTGAGGGTTTTGTGCGTGACAGGCCGGCCTTGAGCTGCAGCCGCCACGTTGACCAAGGTCTCGACATTGCAAACCACCGCGCCGACCTGCAACGGGATGCCTTGAGGCGGAATGAGCCGACCGGTGATGGTATAGACCAAGTCGTATTCGTCCCCCGCCGGGTAATAGTCCCCCAACAAGTGCAATTTGATGGGGGTGCCTTGGATGGCGGCTTGGATGGCTTGGACGGCGTGTTTGTTCTTGGCTTTGATGCCCACCACACCCGTGCTGGCGCCCACGGCTTCCATGGCCAGGCGCAGGCCAGCCACAACCTCGGCTGCGCGCTGTTCCATCACCGCGGCGTCTTTGTGCAACAGCGGTTCGCATTCGGCACCGTTGGCGATCACCGTATCAGCTCGGCCCGCCAGTTTCACGTGGGTGGGGAACCCAGCGCCGCCAGCGCCCACCACACCTGCTAGCCGCACTTGCTCGACCAAATTCATTGCCCTCGCAGCCTAGACGCGGTTCCCCAGCCTACTCAAGCAAATGCGCGCAGCAGCTTTGCCTCGGGCGGTGATGGCCCAGGGGAGCACCCGCCGCTGGCCAGTCCGTTTCGGCGGCCCGCCGAAACTACCAGCTCGATGCGCCCGACCATCGGTGGCAAAACTCCTTTACGCGGGACAGCCCCCTTTCAGCAGGCCCAAAACTCAAAGCACCAAATCCGAAATCCAAAACAAGCTCAAAGGCCCAAAACGGCCCAAATTCGACACGGTTACCCATTCGGCAGGCACGGCGGTATCCCGACCAGCAGGCCGCGGCGGTCTGGCCTTGACCCACAATGTCCATTAGAAGGACCGACTTCCCTGTGGGCTCTGAAAGCCACCGAACTCGAGCTGTTTGGCTTCCAGCCACGATAACCGTGATGACTACCGGCCGCTGGCCCTCAGTCTCGGCGGCTCGCCGAAATCCGTTGCAGGGGTTGGGAGCTGGCCATTCCAGGCACGACGAGGCGCGCTCAACTGCGCGCGGCAGCTCTTGGCGTGCGGCGGCCTTGACGCCGCTTTGATTTGGATGTGGCGGGGCTCGGGTCGTCAGCGGCGGGGTCGGGCTGGCAGGTATTTCGGAGGAGGTTTGAAAATACAATTGGGCGGCTCTGCCTCCCCAGCGCGGTGCGGCGCTTGCGCTGGGCTGGCCGACCGTCGCCCCGTTGGGGCGGCCTACCATGGGTAGCACCGGCCGCTGGCCGGTCGGTTTCGGCCGCTGGCCGAAACTATTTTCCCGAGCTCCAAGCTTGCGGCTCCCAGCTCCCAACACTTTGTCCCACGCTCCATGCTCTATGTGCCACGCTCCATGCACCACGGTGCCTTAGGCGCTCGTTGCTCTGCGACGGTTTTGCCCCCGGCCGAAGCTTTGGGCTACGGAAACTGGGTGTGGTTTGGCGCCCGAGTGGGGGACTGGGTTTTAGCCCTGCGCCTCAACTTGCGGCGGCTGAGCGATCGCTTCCTGACGACGTGAATCTAGCCGAGTCAACTGTCCAGCGGCTTCAGTGGTTGAATACAGCCCGGGCATTGGGCTTCCAATGGTGCGATGAACACGACTGCTTTGGGCTGGATGGCGTTGGGCGCAGCGCTGGCTGGGAGCGGAGTGGTCGGGGCTGTTGGGGCCGAGTCAGTCCGTCCGTTGCGCGCGCTCTACATCACGGGCGGTTGTTGCCACGATTACACGGCCCAAAAGAAGATCATCACCGAAGGCATCAGTGCCCGGGCCAACATCGAATGGGTGATTATTCACGCCGGCGGCACCGGCACGCGGTTCAAGGACATCGAAAATAGTCCTTATCAGAATCCGGATTGGGCCCGGGGGTTCGATGTGGTGGTGCACAACGAATGCTTTGCCGACGATGCCGACCCGGGGTATGTGGAGCGGGTGCTGGCGCCGCATCGGGCTGGCACACCGGCGGTGGTGTTGCATTGCACCATGCACACGTTCCGTGCGCTTAAGACCGACCAGTTCCGCCAATTCCTCGGTGTGACCAGCCCTGGCCACGGCCCGCAGCATCCGCTGGACGTGACGGTGCTGCGGCCGGACCACCCGATCATGCAGGGGTTCCCCAACCATTGGAAGACCGGCCCGGAGGAGCTCTACGCCGTCATCAAGGTCTGGTCCAACGCCGTGCCTTTGGCGGCCGCGACGGATAAGGTCAAGGATGCCTCAGGCCAGTGGGTGGACACACCGCGGCAGCATACGCTGGTCTGGATCAACACTTATGGCCAGGGCCGAGTCTTTGGCACCACGCTGGCCCATGCCAACCAGACGCTGGCTGACCCGGTGTTTCTGGACCTGCTCACCCGCGGTCTGCTTTGGGCCTGCGACAAGCTCCAAGATAACGGCCTGCCCAAGCCCGGTTATGAAGCTCCGGCTCGTCGTTAAGTCGGCTGAACTGGAAAGCCAGCCCTTCGCGCCAAGCTCGGGTGCTGTAGTCCGAGGGCAGCTCGGACCTGGAGCCGCGCTATTGCCTTTGGGCCGGGTGCGCGGCTGGTAGCTCAGTACCGCGCTGAGGTTCAGGGCTGGCTGTAATCCAGGCCCTCGCGGTCGGGCAACTTGGGAAACGGTTGGTGCGGCTCCTTTTGATACCAGTAAGCCACGGAGGCGATGTCGTCTTGGAGCTGCGAATACTTGCCGCCTTCCTTCCAGCCCAGGGCCTGGATGGTCACGCGCAGGTCCTTTTGGAACCGGATCGGGTCCACCAGGTGCCACCGATACAGGCCGAACCGTTGGCCCGGCTCGTAAATCTTGTCCGGCGGAATCACTTGGGCCAAACCCGAGTAAGGGGTCGAGAAGACTTGGTAACGTTTGGTCTCGCGGTTTTCGAAGTTGTAGCTGCCACAGAAGTAATCTTCCGTGCCGGTACCGCAGATGGTTGGCCAGTCATGGTCGCCGTCCATGTAGAATTTGATTTCGCCCTCGCCCCACCAACCTGGGCTATGGACTTCCCAGGCCAGGTAGGTGCCCACGTAGTGGCCTTGGCCGCGGATGCCGTCCACGATGGTGTAGAGCCCCTTTTGCTTCAGGGGCGATTCACGCCGGAACTGGGCGTGCAGATAGGCCGCATCCCGTGGGACCGACGTGAGCGTGTAGGTGATCTGGTAATACAGCACCATGTCCTTATCAGCCAGGTTTTCCATGGTGATGCGCGCCTTTTTCCGGAATGGCATGGGCCAGTAGCAATTGAACGCACTGCCCGGGTTCACGCACACCGCCAGTGAATTGATCTGGCAGTATTTGTTCCAGCCACAGGCGAAAAAGTCGCCCACTGGACATTCGATGGACGGGGTGGGCTCGTCATCCCAGTAAAACCGCAGGATCGAGTGACGCCAATTGCCCGTGGGCGTCATCCAAATGTGCTGAATGCAGCCTGGGCCTTTGATCTCCGCCAAGGTAAACGTGCTCTGGGCCTTGATCCGCACCGAAGGCGACACTTTCCAGCCCTGGCCCAATTCACTGGCGGCGTGTTGGCCGGTGCCTTCGGTGGCCATCCCGCCTCGTCCTTTTTCGCCAGTGAAATTTTCGGGGCTGATCGAGCGCGTCTGCGCGCGCGAGGTTCGATACAAGTTGCCCAGATGCACGTCCAGCCCGGTGAACTGGGCTGCGGTCAGGCAAACCGAACTACTCAAGCTGCCGGCCACCAGGCCAGCCACAATAACACGCGGACGGGTCATAGTTCAGGATAGCAGTTGCGAGGGTTTAGGTTGTGCAGCACGGCCCGTGCGACTGGCCTGAATTGGTCGAGGCACAACAGGGCGTGCACGCTGCGGTTCATAGCGGCTCAGGTTTATCGCAGCCGTCGATCGTGGACAACCCTATTTGAGCGCGGATCGGGGGAGCTTACTGGATTGGAAGCGGCAGACCCGGGCTTTAGAACAAGGTGGGCTGGACCGCGCCGCCGGGCTTCAGGCCCAGCTTCTGGTAACTGAGCGGCGTGGCCACCCGGCCCTGAGGGGTGCGTTTGAGGTAGCCTTCCATGATCAGATACGGCTCATACACCTCCTCCAAGGTGTCGGGTTCTTCGCCCACCGCCACTGCCAAGGAATTGACCCCGACCGGGCCGCCGTTGAACTTGGTGATGATGGTCTGGAGGATGCGTTTGTCCATTTCGTCCAGGCCGTTGCGGTCGATCTCCAGCATTGCCAGAGCGCGATCCGCCAGCTCAGCCGAGATGCGTCCGTCGCCGCGCACTTGGGCGTAGTCGCGCACCCGGCGCAGCAGGTTGTTGGCGATGCGCGGTGTGCCGCGGCTGCGTCGGGCAATCTCCATGGCGCCCGCTGGGTCAATCTCCACATTCAACAGCCGAGCTGACCGCAACACAATCTGCTGCAGGTGCTCGGCTTGGTAGTAATCCAGCCGTTCCCGGATGGGGAATCGGGTCAACAGCGGTGCGGTCAGTAACCCGCTTCGAGTGGTGGCGCCGATGAGGGTAAACCGCGGCAGGTTCAACCGCACGCTGCGGGCGTTGGGGCCTTGGTCGATGATGATGTCCAGCTTGAAATCCTCCATCGCGGGATAGAGGTATTCCTCGATGGTTTTCTGCAGCCGGTGAATCTCGTCGATGAACAGCACATCACCCGGCTCCAAATTGGTGAGCAGACCCGCTAGGTCGCCGGCTTTTTCGATGCTGGGGCCGCTGGTGCACTTGATGTTGGCGCCCATGGCCTTGGCCACAATGTGGGCCAAGGTGGTTTTGCCCAGCCCCGGCGGGCCGCTCAGCAGAATGTGATCGATAGCTTCGCCCCGCTGCCGGGCTGCCTGCACAGTGATTTCGAGTCGTTCTTTGACCTTGGTCTGGCCGATAAACTCCGAAAACAGCGACGGGCGCAGCGTCAGTTCCAACGCCGCATCCGGCTTGTTGAGCACATCGGTAATCAGGCGCTCAGGCATCAGTGGCTAACATGGCTCAAGCCCTCACCGCTCACAAGGGCAAAGGCAGGCTGCCTTATGGCGTCGGCCCACAGCCCGCCCCGGGGCCCGCAACGCTCAGTCCACCGGGCGGACAATGTAGCCCCCCGATTTTTCGTCTGGCTCCAGCTTCACCAGACCGCGACGCTGCGCTTCCAACAGCAGCTCATTGAACGACCGGAACCCGTAGGCCCGTTCATTGAACCCGGGGTTGCGGCGTTTGATGGCCTGTTTGATCATTGAACCCCAGATGCGTTCGTCTTCGCCTCGCTCCTCATTGAGGGCGGCCAGAGTGCTGACCACCTGCTCCAGCGCATCGATCACGGGTGGACCCGAGGTGGGGCTGGGTGCAGCCGGTTCAGCCGTGCCGGTGGCCTTGGTCCGCGGCCTGCCCTTGGCCGGGCTAAGCCGCACCAGATCATCGTAGTAAATGAACTCGTCGCAGTTGTTGATGAACAGGTCCGAGGAGGATTTCTTGACCCCAACGCCAATGACTGTCTTGGCATTTTCGCGGAGCTTGCTGACCAGGGGCGAAAAGTCCGAGTCCCCGCTGATAATGACGAACGTATCCACATGCCCTTTGGTGTAGCACAGGTCCAGCGCGTCCACGACCATCCGGATATCGGCCGAGTTCTTGCCGGACTGGCGCAGGTGAGGAATCTCGATCAACTCGAACGCCGCCTCGTGCAGGTCGCGTTTGAACTCTTTATACCGCTCAAAGTCGCAGTAAGCCTTCTTGACCACGATGTGGCCCTTGAGCAGCAGCCGCTCCAGCACCTTCTGAATGTCAAACCGCGGATAATTCGCTTGTAGGGCGCCCAAGGCGATGTTCTCCAAGTCCAGAAACACCGCCATGGTCGCGTCGCCTTCGCGTTGGTTACGCATCGCCCTGTCAGTTTAGTGCAGCACCGCCGCCGTTGCCCAGTCTGTTCTTAAGCCAGCAGGAACCTTTATCGACCTGCTCTTGCACAGGGCACAGGCCCGCGGCTGCGCCGGGGTAGAATTTGGTGCCCAGACCAGAGCCCAACCCGTGAGGCCTGTGGGCCAGGGGGGCCTTCAGGCCATGATGGCTCGAGCCACTTGATCGGCTGCGGCTGGACCGAACAGACGCCGCACCAACGCCAAGCCGAAATCGACCGCAGTGCCTGCGCCGCGGGAGGTGATAATCAGGCCGTCCTCGACCACCCGCGCGGTTCCCAACGCCTGCGGTAGTTCGCCCTGGACGGACGCATGCGCCGTAAACCGGCGTCCGGCCAGCAAGCCCGCATCGGCCAACACCGTGGGTGCCGCGCAAATAGCCGCCACGGGTTTACCCTGCTGCACATAGGTCCGAGCCAAGTCGGCGGCTCGACCGTCTTGTCGGAGCGCTTTGACGCCCGGACCGCCCGGGATCAGCAGCAGATCAAACGGTTGGTGGGCAACTTCGCTCAGCGCAGCGTCAGCTCGAATGGCTATATTACACCGGCCAGTGACCACTGGCTCGCCGGTGACGGAGGCCAAAATGACCTCCGCGCCCGCGCGTCGCAGCAAGTCAACGGGCGCCACGGTTTCGATCTCCTCGAACCCAGGCATCAGAAGACATAACACGCGTTTGGCCATCGGCGTTTGAGCATACCAGCCCGTAGATCCTTGGCCAACTCTTCGACACCCATGTGCGCTGCGGCGAGGAGTGCGGTGGCAGGAGGCCGGGATCGTCTCCGACGGGCGGTTTCGAGGCTGCCGCTCGTGCCGGCCCGAAGGGTTGGCTATCGAACGAACGGCAAAGCCCCACTCGCAACCCCGGGCCGAGCCCAGAACTGCGAACCGTAATTCCCGGAGTAATTGATTGGGCCCTGGCCCGGGTTGAGCGAAGCCACTTCATGGTTTAGTAATGGCTCATGCGAGACATGACTGGGGAGATGCAACGAGAAACAATGATTCGGTCACCGCTGCTTCGAGCGTTGGCAGTGGGGTTGTTAGGGCTAGGGCTAGCGTTAGTGCCGCGGCCATGCCCGGCGATCACCATCGACTTTGCAGCCCTTGAAGGAGCCTCGGTGCAGTTTGTGGGCACCGGCGACACCTTCAGCTTCGTGGCTGCCCTAGACGGCAATCACTTTGTCATCACTGCTTCCGACGGTGTAGGCGACTCGGTGGGGCTGCGCGGGCAGATGGTCGGCATTTGGACCATCGGGCCCATTACCTCCGTCGGGGGGGTGCAACAAGCAACTGTCAGTGGGACTGGCACCCTGATCATCCATGATGGTCTGGGTTACGACCTGACTGGCGCGTTGACTTGGGACACCATCTACACTTACGGCACCAGCGGCGGGCTGAACGTGACTGGCCGGCTCAATGTGCAACAGGTCAGCTACAGCGGCAGCCGAGCTGACTTGGTTGCGCTGATGGTCAATGGCCGGGGCTGGGCCACCGATGTGGTCTCGTTCCAATTTAGGCCAGCCAAGACCTTGACCCAGTTGACCGCAGACGGGGCGATCAACGAGACATCGTTTTCCGGCACGCTCAGCGCGCCGGATGCTGGGTCCAGCCTGGCCTTATTCAGCTTGGCCTTGGCGGGCTTGTGCGGGCTGCGCCGCAGGGCTATAGGGGCGTAGCGTTTGGTAGGCTGGGCGCATGCCCGTCCCCCACCCATGCCCGGACTAGCCCGGCTCCCAACCAAAGCGCCGACGCGCGTCGGCGCTTTTGGTTTGTACGGCCCGGTCTGGAATGAGCGCCTGGGGTCACCGGGGCATGCTGTTAGCTCAGGCGCCGCGCTCTGCCGTCGGCTCCCAGTCCAGCCACTAGCTCGAACCGGTCGCGTTGCAGGCACCAGGCAACGTCCTCGCGCAACTCCGGCAAATCGAGCAGCCGCCGGCCGTTGCGCGTCAGCCGGGCCATGCCCACCAGGTCGGCGCCAAAGCATTCGCAGAGCTTGCGGGCCATGACCACCGAATCGTCGCCCTCAATCTGCAACCCCTCTTCCTCCAAGCCCGCACAGGCCGCGCCCGCGGCCACCACGTCTTCCAGGGCCGGACCATCGCCCGTGCCCGCGCAGACCAGGAGCAGGTGCGCGGGCGGGCGCCGGGCCAGATAGCGGACGGTGGCGGCCAGGTTGAGGAACGAACCCACCAACACCCTGCCCGCGCCCGCGCAGGCCCGCACGGCCCGGGTGCCGTTGGTGGTGGTCATGATCACGGTGCGGCCGGCGACTTTCTCGGGCGTGAACTCGCGCGGCGAGTTGCCCAGGTCAAATTCCACCCCGCCGGTCTGCTCCGGGCGCGGGCGCAAGCCGCCCCGTTCTCCGGCCAGCAACACGCCCGGCTGGCGCTGGCGCAGGGCCAGAGCCTCGGCCATCTCGCTTACCGGCACAATGGCTGTGGCCCCGTGCGCCAGCGCGGTCACCATCGTGCTGGTGGCTCGCAGGATGTCGAAGACCACGCAGGTGACTTGCCGGAGGTCGCGTTGGCTCAACGGCCCCAACTGCGCCGGCGCCAGGATCACTTCGACCGTCGTGGGCATGGCGTCTTTCGTGCAGCCTCAAGGCGCGGCCAGCCGGTTCTCGGTCAGGCCCTGGTGGAAGTATTGGATAAACATCTGCAACTCGGTGAGCATGGCCTGGCACACGGCCGCCCGCTCCGCCTGCTTGCCGGCGGCCCAGGGCCTCCCCTCCCAGGTCAGCACCTCGGCCGGGCCGCCCAACCGGTAGCGCAGGAACCGGTCGGGCTGGACCAGCCAGTAGGTGCCGGCAGCGTGGTTCAGGGCGCGGCCGGGGAACCGTTCGTCGAAGAGCGAGCGGCCGAAGTAATTGGCCGTGGCCAGCGGCAGTCCCAGCCAGTCCAGCACCGTCGGCACGATGTCGGCGTGGTGCGCCACCCGGGCCGGGGCGCGCGCCGGCACCGCCCCGCCTCCGTGGAAGACCACCAGCGGCACCCGGTAAACGCCCAGCTCGGTTTGGAAGCGCGGATGGCTCTGTTCGGTGGCATGGTCGGCGGTGAGGACAAAGAGGGTGTTGCTGAACCACGGCTGGCGTTGCGCTTCCCGGAAGAACTCGCCCAGCGCAAAGTCGGCGTAGGCGATGGACCGGTGCATGGGGGTCGGGCCGTTGGGGAACCGGCCGCGGTGTTGGGGCGGGATGGGGTAGGGATTGTGCGCGCTGAGGGTGAAGATGGTGGCCAGAAACGGCCGCGGCAGCTTCCCCAGCTCGGCCACGCAATACTTCAGATACGGCTCGTCGAAGATGCCCCAACTGCCGTCATAGTCGCTCCGGTTTGGGTATTCGTTCATCCCGAAGTAGCGTTCAAACCCGGCCAGGCTGGCGAACAGGTCGAACATCATCGTGCCGTTGCGGGCGCCGTGGAAGAACGCGGTGGCCCAGCCCTGCCGTCGCAGCCGGCCGGGCAGCGGGTCAAGCCGGGCGTTGCACCAGGGCGAGGTGATGAACGGCTCGTCCATGAGCGAGGGCAACCCGGCCAGGATGGAGGACACCGCCTCAATCGAACGCCGGCCGTTGGCGAACGCGTTGGTGAAAGACAGGCCCCGCCGCGCCAGCGCGTCCAGGCACGGCGTGCAGTCCGGCGCGGCGGGGTCGCCGCTGAACCATCGGGAATACCCGCTGGCGGCGCTTTCCAAAATCAGGATGACCACGTTGTCCCGCCGCGGCTCGGCAAACGAGGCCCGGTGCGGCGGCTGGCTCACCACCGCCAGCACCGCCGGCCAATCGGCCCGGAACGGCAGCGCCCGGAGCGGCTTGCGTTTGAGGGCGTGATAGGCGTTGAACGGCGTGTTCAGGATGAGACTGGCCAGAGCCGGTTCGGGAAACACGTTCGCGTGCGCGGCGGCCAGCGGTTTCAATTGCAGCCCGCCGCGAATCCCCACCACCATCAGGCCGCCGGCCAGCGCCGTGCTCAGCGCCTGCCGCCACCACGCGCCGGGCGCGCTCCCGGCGAGGCGGCGGCGCAACCCAAGCCCCAGCCACACCGTGCCGGCGGCCAACAGCAACCCCAGCAGCGTCAGCGGCCAGAAGTGCACCAGGAGCTGGCCGGCCTGGGCGCGAATGTCGGCCACGATGGCAAAGCTGGCCAGGGTGGCGCGCCGGCCGGTGAACGGGAACCAGCCCGCGTCAATCACGTTCAACAGCAGCGGCGGGATGTTGACCAGCGGGAACAGCCACGCCGCCCACCCGGCCAGCGCGCGGCGCGCCCGGCCGCGGGTGAACCCGGCGGCCGCCACCAGAGCCACCGTCGGCGCGTTGCACAGGCACAACGCGGCTACGTCGAAGCGCAGACCGTGGAGGAAACAGGCCAGCACCTTGGCCGCGCCGACGTTGGCAAAGGCCGGCCGGTTCGCCACAAAGAACACCAGCCGCAGCAGCGAATAGGCCGCCAGCAGCACGGCTAGTTCCGGCAGCAGCGGAGGCAGCCGAGCGCACAGCCGCGCCAGCCGGTAGGCCCACGATGAGCGCTCCGCTGTCATGCCGCTGGTTCGCGCGACTTGCCCCGGACGGACCCGGAACGATCCGGTCGGGATGGCGAGCGCCGGCCGCTGGCCTGCCGGGTTCGGCGGCCCGCCGAAGCCTGTCTTTCAGCAACGGGCGCCACACCATTTCCGGCGTTGGGCACCGCGGGATGCGCCTTTTCGCCGGGCTGGCAAAGACGGCCCGCGCGCCGCGGCCGGCCTCCGTCGGTCTGAATCGTTTCCGTTGCGGGGCGGCGAGCGCGTTCCGCCCTCACCCGCTGGTCGGTCCACCGGTTACGCATGTAGCAAAACAGGTATTGCTGGGCGTAACCGGCAAAGGGGCCGAAGTGGGTGCGGGTGAATTGGGCCAGTTGGTCGGGAGTCGGCTGGCGGCGGGGGAAATACATCTGCCGGAGGGCCCGCCTCACCCACACATCCACCGGGAAGGCTTCCTGGAAGCCGTAGGCGAACAGCAACACGCAGTTGGCGATCTTTTCGCCCACGCCCGGCAGGCGCATCAACGCCGCCCGCGCCTCCTCCACCGGCTGGTCGCCCAGCCGTGCCAGCGCCACCTCGCCCCGGCTGACCGCCCGCGCGGCCGCCAGCAGATACGGCGCGCGAAATCCCATCTTGCAGGCTCGCAGGTCCGGTTCGCTCAGGCCCGCTAAGCGTTCGGCGGAAGGAAACGCGAAGGCTGGTTCGTGCCCGGGTGGCACGATGACCGGTTCACCAAACCGCGCGCACAGTGCGGCCACGATTTGCTGGATTTGGGTGATCTGCTTGGTGGAAGAAATAATGAACGAGGCCAGGCATTCCCAAGGCTCCTGGCGCAACAGCCGCAGGCCCCGATTTGCAGCAACCGCTGCCTGCAGCTCCGGATCGTTTGGAAACGTGGCCAATACTGCCTGCAGGTTCACCCGCACTTGCAGGTAATCCTCCAACCAAGTCCAGTCATCAACCGGTACGGCAGTGTGGGCTTCCAAGCCGGTGGCCTGTTGGCGTACCTGCACCCAGCGATGGCCGATGACACCTTGCCACCAGCCCTGGGAAAAGCGCCATCGAAACGCTTGCCCTGAGGTAAGCGTCAGGCCCAGATCATAGTCCCGGACCGGGGAGAACCATTGACGTTCGGCTTCTCTCACGGACGCAAGTTCCGGCATTCGAACAGTTGAATCCAACGAACCACTCGCCTTCGCGATGGCACAGGCTGCAGGCCCAAGTCGTTAACCACGGCAAATTCGGCCAGCAACTCCGGTGGTGCCGCCACGGCTTGAGGCCGGAGGGGTTCCGGGCCTGAGGTGCCGCTCAACCAAGCTCTTACCCACTGGCCCAACGGGTAGTGCGCCGTTTGCACTTGGGCAACGTAGATGGCGTTTTGGCCAGGGCGAGAGTCCCGATACCGATAGTGTGGCCAGAAATAGAACTGGTTTTGGGGCTGTGCGCTACTGCGGCAGTAAACCAGCGGTGTGGTGGCCACGCGCGTGCGGGCTTCGGGCAAGTAAAACGCCAGCAGCCCCGTGATGCCGTAGTGATGGCCGATAATGAAAGCGGGTTGACCTTCAGCCTCCAGCCGTTGCCAAGCAGCTCGGACCAGCTCGGCTGTCGCCTGCCAGCCGGACACACGGCGAAGCGGGTCTAACGCTGGCGGCAAGTGCCCATCCAAGATGCGGGTTTGCAACCGCGGCACGTGCAATAGCATCAGCGCGCTCAACCCAAGGCCCAGCCCGGCTGCAAGCCACCGGCCCACGCTACGCAAGCCGGCTTGCCAGCGGGCTTGCCAATACAGGGTCATCAGACAAAACAGCGGCACCACCGCCGGCGCAATCCAATTGGGATGCACCCGGGCCCGCAGCGAATACAGCCAATGTCCCAACAACACCGGGCCACCCATGCAAAACAGATACAGCATCAGCGCGCGCCGATCCCAGGCTGAGCTTGGGTCAATTCGGCCGGGTGAACCAGGGGCTGAGCCGGGCGAGTTGTATTTCCAAAACGCAACCATGGCCCAGACCGCCGCTACAAAAAAGATCGGGTTCAACAGCCCCGCTTCAGCCGCGGTGAACTGGGCGAAAAACCGCAAGGTGGGTTGCCAGGCCTGGCGCAGTTGTGCGTTGTCAGCCACATGCTGGAGAGTGATCCAGTTGTGTTGGGCGTTCCACACCAAGACCGGCCAAGTGCATGCCAGCGTCAGGCCCAACGCCACATACGGTCCCAACCTGCGCAACTGAACCCGGGCTGGTGGCCATAGGAGGAAAAACAAGCCGAAGCACAGGATTTGATACAGCCCGTTGTATTTGCTCAGGAAAGCCAAGCCCATCGCCAGACCCACCCCAACCCAGTGCCACACAGTGCCGTCCGGTTGCACTGCGCGCCAGCCCAACACCATCGCTACCGTCCAGAAAAATACCACCAACGGGTCGATGGTGAGCAGGGTGGACCCCACCGCCAGCAGCGGTGTAGCAAGAAACACTAGCAGCAACAGGAACGCTGTCTGTGTCCCGGTCACCTTCCTCATGAACTGGAAAATGATCAGCATCAGCCCCGCCCCAAGGAGGGGCGAAAGCAACCGCACGCCCAATACCGTGTCACCGCACAACGTGGTCCCGAGCCGCTGGGCCAAGGCGATCATGGGCGGTTTACTGTAGTACGACAGGGCCAGGTGCTTGGACCAGATCCATTGGTAGGCCTCGTCTTCGCTCAACTCGATGGTGCCCCCGGCCAAGTAAGCCAAGCGCGTGATCAGCATCAGTGCTACCAGGCCGTAGGCCAGCCGTTGCCAGTGCAGTTCCACCGGCACTGCGTGTGTTTCCAAAGCCGCTCGTTTGTCGGCACTCAACTGCAGGTCGGGCTGAAGCAGCGAAGGGAACCGGGCCCACCACCGCGGCAGCCAAGCCCGGCCGGCGCGGCGCCACACCAAGTCCAACAGCACCAACCCCGCTGCGCCGTAGCCGGCTCCCACGATGGCACCCACCAGAACGTCACTGGGGTAATGCACGCCCAAATAGACCCGCGACACCGCTACCGCAGCGGCTATAGGCACCAACAACCGCCAGCTCCACCGGTAATAGACGTAGCTGACCAACGTGGCGGCACACCAGATGGAGGCATGGCCTGAGGGCATACTGCCACTGGCTCCTCGGCCGGCTGGCACGTGGAGATCGGCTATGACCACAAACGGGCGCGGCCGGGCGATGAGCTTCTTGAGCATCCCGATCACCAACGGGTCCCCCACACTCAGGATCACTGCCAGCACCGCCACAAACACCCGACCGCGCACCCCGCCTTTGATCAAAACCCAAATCGTCAGCAGCACCAGCGCGGGCGCAAACAGCCGGTTCCCGCTCAGGAAGCTCATCACCGCATCCAAGACCGGATGCTGACACTGAAGGTTGATGAACCGGAGCAGGTTTGTGTCCAGCGACTGCAGCCACGCCATTAACGGCAGTCTGAGAACGGCGCGCGGCCGTTGCCAAGCACATTCACTTGAGTCACCTGCGACCAATGAGGGCGCAGCGAAGCCGGCCCAGCTATGCCCAAGGCGATAACCGCGTCAAGACAAGCTCGCCGCAGGGCGGTTGACGCGCCGGCACAGGCCCGGCGATGCAGCGCAGTCGAGGTTAGGATCAGGCCGGCTTGGTCGTCGCACAGCCCGCTCCCCCCTCAAGCGCCTGCAGCCTGCGCTCCCCAAACCCACCGGCCAGCGATCTGGCTGGCTACAACCGGCCCTCGATGATGTACCACGGCTTCGGTGGCCTGATGGATGCTGCCGGTAAACGGCAGCGCAATCAGGTCGGCCCAGGCGCCTTCCACCAGCTCACCCAGTTGACCGGGGCGACCCAAGGCATGCGCCGCGTTGACGGTGGCCATCTCCAAAATTCGGCGCGGCTCAAGCGGAGGGGCTGCAGCGGCCAAGGCCTGCATTTCGGCAAACAGGTCCAGCTCGACCGGTTGGCCTGCTGTGCCGCTCACGCTGGCCAAGCTGTCAGTGCCCAAACACAGCTTGGCGCCAGCTTGCACCAAAGCCTGCCAGGGAAAAGGCCTGTGGCCAAAGTAGGCATGCGACCTTGGGCAGTGGACCACGCTAACGCCGTGGGCCGCCAGCAGGGCGATGTCCTCGGGCACCAGGTAATTGCAGTGCACCGCCAGTAGCTCCGGACCAAGGTAACCGCACCGCGCCAGCCATTGCACTGGACTGCCCAGGCCGCAATCGGACATGTCCCGTTGCGGTTTGAGCCACTGATACATCGGCCCGGCTGCAGCGGTGAACATGAGGTATTCGGCTTCTGACTCAGCTACATGCGTACTGAGCGGCCACCGACGCGCCCGAGCGGCCGCTGCAGCCGCTTGCAGGAGCTGGGCACAAGTCGAGTAGGGCGCGTGTGGCGCAAGGCCTATCGACCGATGCGGCCCTGCGCATTGGGCCCATTGCGCCACGGCGGTCTGGACCAGAGCGGCTGCGTCTTGGGGATCCTTGAAACCGATCAATTCGCGCATCGACACCACCCGCAGCGGGGTCTCATGCCATTGGTGGGGGAACAGCTCGGGCACGGCTTCGGTGTTGACGACGGTCGTGACGCCGTGCCGGAGCAACATTTGGGCGCCCGCGCGCCAACTTGCTGCAAACTCGGCCAGGCACCAACTGGCCTTGAGCGACACCAGGTATTTGAGCCAGTCAGTGAACTCCAACCCGGGCGGGATCAAGCCAGCCATGTGGGTGTAGTCCAGGTGGCAATGGGCATTGATCAGGCCCGGCAGCAAGATGACCTCGCCCAAATCCACGCACTTGGCGGCAGCGCCTGCCGGCGTGTCGGCCCAGCGCCCGACAAATTGCAACCGGCCCCGATTCACCAGCACAGCTCCGTCCGCAATCGGCGGGCGTGAGACCGGCAGCACAATGCGGGCGCGGATCAGTTCCGGCTCAGGGTGAGATTCCGGCGGGTGCACGGGCATTGCGCTTGAGTGGGGCTGGCCAACCGCAGCGCCCCGGGCCTTCGGCCCTATCCCTAACATCCAGGAAGTCGAAAAATCCCTTGCTTGACGGCCCCAGCTTAGGCCTGGGCCTCGACTGAAGCGGGGCGGGCGCTGCAATTGGCAGCAGCGCGCTGGTTAGCTAGATTGAAGTGCTTGTTCTTGGCGGCGCAGCTTGACCTTGGCGCCTTCAGCCTGTTTACGGGCTTTCCGGCGGTTGTGGCGGGTGCGGATCTGCTGCTCGATCTTCTTGGTGACAATGTCGATGGCACTGTAGAGGTCTGACTGGTAAGTCTCGGCATACAAATCCGGCCCGCGCACCGCTAGCCGGATGGCCACTTTGAAACGCCGGTCGGTCGGTTTGCTGGTGTTGTGTTCCAAGATCACCCGTGCATCGATGGCCCGGTGGTCCAAGTGTTCCAGCTTTTGGATCCGGTCCACTAACCGGTCTTCGATGGCCTTGGTCAACTTCAGGTTGTGCGGTGAAATGATCAATTTCACGAGCCCAACTGTAGCGGCGCCCCAACCGCAATGCCAGTCCAACCGTTGACCCCCGGGGAGCTCAAGCTGGGTGAGGGCCGTCCCGAACGGTAACCAATTTGAAGAACCAGGCCGGGTTTGTCGTCTGACTTGGCAGCGTAGTTGCTGCGAAGTCAATGCGTATGAAGCCTGGCAACAACTTGGGGTTACGGGTGCAGCACGGTCGGCGTGATGCTTTTACGCTGATCGAGCTGCTGGTGGTTATTGCCATTATTGCCATCTTGGCGAGCATGCTCTTGCCGGCGTTGGCCAAGGCCAAAGAGACCGCGCGCCGGATTGCCTGCGTCAATGGCATCCGGCAATTGTGCTGGTCAGCCCGGATGTACGCCGACGAAAACGACGGGTTGTTCCCGCCCCGGACCGGGGGCAATCCGCCGCGCTGGCCGGAAGTGCTGCGCGAGTACTATGTGGATACACGTCTGCTGGTTTGTCCCAGCGACGGTCCCAACCCGCGCACTGGTGGCGGCACCGGCGCTGACAACGCGCCGCGCAGCTACCTGATCAACGGGTTCAACGACTACTTCAAGGAACAAATGGGCAGCAGCTTCAGCCTGGGCGCCATGTTGGGTAAGGCTGTCAAGGAAGACATCATCACTCAGCCCAGCGCCACTATCCTGTTTGGCGAGAAAGAGACCGAGTCGCAGCACTACTACATGGATTTTCTGGAGGGCGAAGGCAACGATTTCACCGAAGTCGAGCAGGGCCGGCATTCCACCGGTGGCCGACGCGGCACGGGGGGATCAAACTTTGCGTTTGCCGACGGCAGCGTGCGGTTCTTGAAGTATGGGCAGATGCTGACGCCCGAAAACCTGTGGGCTGTGACGGACGAGTTTCGCCGCAGCCGGTGAGCTGGGCTTAAGACCTCGACGCCGCAGTTACTCAGTCCATTTCTGGCTCAGTGCGGCTGCCGGTGTCGGCTACAATCCCGCGCTTGGCGCTAGCCACAAAGTCCAACAGCTCCTGCGCCTCGGGACTTGAAAACTCGGCCCGAGCTGCTGCCATCGCCTCAACCAACCGGCGTCCGCTTCGAAACAGGGCGTGATAGAGCCGTTTGAGCTCCAGGCGTTGTGCGGGTGTAAAGCCGGCGCGGCGCAAGCCCACAATATTGAGGCCGCACATGCCGTTAGCTCCGCGTGCCACCGTAAACGGCGGGAGGTCTTTGCTGATGGCTGAGCCGCCCTGCATCAGCGCCAAGCGACCCACCCGCACAAACTGGTGCACCAGGCAGTTGCCCGAGATGAACGCCCGGTCCTGCACCGTCACATGCCCGGCCAACAAGGCGCCTCCGGCCAGGATCACCTGGTTGCCCAACACGCAGTTGTGGGCCACGTGACTGTGCTGCATGAGGAAACAATGCGAACCGATCACCGTATCTGCGTCGGGACAGTTGGACCGGTGCACGGTGACGTGTTCGCGGAACACATTGTGATCTCCGATCCGCAGGCCGGTAGGCGCCCCGGTGTATTTGAGGTCTTGGGGCGCCTCCCCAATCACGCACCCGGCGAAAAACTGGTTGTCCGCCCCAATCACCGTCCGCCCGGTCAGATACACATACGGCCCAATCCGGCACCGCGGCCCCACGATCACCCCGGCATCGATCACCGCATACGGCCCCACCTCGACCGTCGAGTCCAACTCCGCCTTGGGATCAATCACAGCCGTGGGATGGATCATGCACCAGGATCAATCATCAGCAGCCCATGGGTCGCCGCGCCTGTTCAATCGGATGGCTGGTCAGGTGTAAAAATAGCCCAACTCACGCAACGAGACATAATCCCGTGGCCGTTCCTGAGTTGCCCGACCCAGAATCACGTGGTCCAGCACCTCGATCTTGAGTAACTGGCCGGCCCGGATCAGATCGCGGGTGACTTTAATATCGGCTTCGCTAGGGGTCGGATCGCCGCTGGGATGGTTATGAGCCAGCACGATCGCAGCGGCTTTGGCTACAATGGCCGGACGAAACACCTCGCGCGGGTGCGCTAGCAACGTGTCTAAGGTGCCCTGGCAGATTTTTTCGACGCGGATTAGCCGATGCCGCGCATTCAGCAGCAGCGCTTGGAGCGTCTCGACCTCGTAAGCCCGGTTTTCCTCCCGCAGCAGCTCAGCCACTCGCTCAGGCGTATCCAACACCGGTGCTTCGCGCTGCAGCTCCTCGGCCATACGTCGCGCCAACGTAAAAGCCGCCTTGAGCGTCACGGCTTTGTCCCGGCCCACACCCTTCACAGCGCGCAGCTCATCCAAAGAAGCCCGAGCCAACGCTTCCAGAGACTGGAACTTGGCCAGCAACTGCTGCGCACAATGAATAGCTGAATAGCCCTGAACACCGGTGCGCAACAGGATGGCCAATAACGACGCGTTGTCCAAGGCATCGGCGCCGTCGGCCACCAGCCGTTCGCGCGGCCGATCTTGCAGGGCCATGTCTTTGATGCGCGGGTTGGCAGTCATGCAGGCCACCGCCCTTATAACCCCGGCCCCGCCAGCCCGTCAATCACGCCACTCCAGGCGCCGGATCAAGCGCATCGACCCGCGCTGCTCGGTCTGGTGTGGGCGGTGGGGCGAGCCTATTCAAGCAGCACCCAAGCTGCGCGGCGCTCTGGGAGGTCTTGCGCACTCCTGAAAAGCCGGATGGCGCACCCACCAGGAGTCGAACCTGGAACCTTCTGATCCGTAGTCAGATGCTCTATCCAATTGAGCTATGGGTGCGCCCAGACGCTGACCACTTTAGGGCTTGGGCTACCTGAAGGCAAGTGCCCATTTCGGGCTAGAAGCCAGCCAGGCCTGTGGTAGCGTGCCGAAGGCCTGGGCGCAGAGCTGGCGCCCTAACGGCGCGGGCGGCGTTCCGCACGGCCGTTTCGAGGTCATGGACGGAGAGGTCGCCGTCGGGTATAGCGACGGTGGCAGACACCGAGACGGTGCGTCGCGCGCGCTCAAGACGAGCCTCCGCCATGGTGTGCGCTTTGATCCAGCGAGCACCTCTGGAGTCCCAACCGACACTCAAGCAACCCTAGCGGCGGCTTGGATATTCAGGCAAGATCGCGGCTAAAGCCGAACCGGGACGGAGAAAGCTTTGATGGAGGAGGGCTAGTGAAGGTGCTGCCTTCCAACGAAAGTGACCTGGCGTGAGGTGCCTCTGGCCTCGGCCGCTGCACTGGGCCGGGCCGAGCGGTTGCATGAGAACGTGTTGGGCCCGGCGCCCCATTGCTGCAGGGTACCGAGCCACGAGCGCGGATACCGAGCTGCAAGAAGATTGCGCAATGGCATGGGACATCAATGGCCCGTGGGCAGCCAGAGACGTGCAGGTGCAACTGCATGACAAGAGCCTGCGGCTTTCGGGGCTCTGAGAACCGCATCTGCATGCTCTTCTGCTTTGGTGAACTTGATCTCTGCCCACCATAATCCCAAAAACAGCTTCCGTTGCAGAGCCGCTCACGGTGCAAAGGTGCGCATGCTTGCATCGGTTTGCGTGTTTGGGGCTTTCGGGGTCTGATGGTCTGTGGTGCCGGTCGGCCTGTAGTTTGCCTCGGGCTGGTCAATGCAGATAGGTTGGCGCCAGGAAATACAGGTAGCCTGGGCGCAGTTTCGGCAGCTCCAGGCCGAAATCCACTTTGACCCGCCCCACGTCGCTCCGAATCAGCAGCGGCAACAGGGTCGATAAATCAAACACTGGGCGGTATTCCACCAGGGATGCATCTGGGATACCTGCCAACTTGGTGGCGCGCTGGAGGGCGGTTTGCAGATCACCCAGCTCGTCCACAAAGCCCAATTCCCAAGCCTGTTTGCCGGACAGCACACGGCCATCGGCATAGTTGGTCCAAGCCGTGTCGAGCAGGCGACCGGGCGTGCCGGCGTCGCGGTTCATTTGAGCAGCGCGTTGGCGGCCCTCGGCTACGGTTTGTTTGAAGCGTTCGTAGGTTTGGTTGACCAATGCTTGGATCATGGCCCGTTCTTCGTCGGTGATGTCGCTGGGGCGCTTGGTTGGGCTGAGCATGTCCTTGTAGGGACCGCTCTTGAAGGTCTGGGGCACCAAACCTACCTTATCCATGAGCCCGCGGTAGTTGAGCGCCTGCAAGATTACTCCAATGCTGCCGGTGATGGTCAACTCATGCGCCACGATCCAACGGCATGGTGCGGCCACATAGTAGCCGCCTGAAGCGGCCACGCTGCTCATGGAGGCCACCACCGGTTTGCCGGTTTCGTCTTGGAACTGGCGGATGGCCTGACTGATTTGATCGGCAGCTAACACCTCGCCGCCCGGCGAATCGATCTTGAGGATGACGGCCTTGACCCGGTGGTCGCGTCGGGCGGCTTTGAGTTGTGCCTTGATCACGCGCACCATGCTGTAGGGGCTATCGCCAAAACCGACGATCAGCCCTTCGACCGGTATCACCGCCACTTTGTGGTCGGTGTGCCGGTCCTCCAATACCACTTCTCGAAGGCGCGGGCCGGCAGTGTCGGCCTCGGTGTCCCACACCAGCCCCAACATCCAGTCAGCTAGAGCCCCGAACAGCAGCACCATCAACAGCGCCGCAAGAACGACGGTAGCGATTTTCCAGCCGGTTGCTCGACGGCGGGCCGGCGCCGCTGGACCCGACCAAGCCACCGGTGGTAACGGCGGCGGTTGGACTGGCGGTATGTTGCTTTCCATAACGTTGACCAAGCTAAAAAGCGTATCTGCCTATTGGCAACGCAAAAACCACCCGCCTACCGCGCTGTGGTAACGGCGGCAGGTCCTGCTGAGGGCTTGCGCCTGTAAAGCAACCGGCGGCCGCGATCGGCTCGGTAGGCCCTGCGCTGCCCCAGGCGCCGGGTCTGTGCTAGCTTTCGGCTTGCGGCGGTGCCTCGCAGGGTGTCCAGCGACTCCAGCCGGCGCGCCAACCCCTCAGCGGCGCCGCTGGTAAGTGCCCATCAATTGGCCCTGGGCCAGGATGTGGCCTTCCATAGCCCGCAGCAGGTCCTGCTTGGTTGCTCGAGGCTTCAGGTCCAGTTGCGTGTCGAGGGCGTAGAGCTTGAAGAAGTAGCGATGCGGTTTACCCGGAGGCGGAGCTGGACCGCCGTAGCCTACCCGCCCGAAGTCGTTAAGGCCTTGCCGTGCGCCGTTGGGTAAGGTGTCGGTGGTAGGCACTTTTTCGGGCAACTCGTTGGTGGTAGCGGGTAAGCCGTACAAGACCCAATGCACCCACGTGCCTACAGGCGCATCGGGATCATCGCAGATTAACGCCAAGCTCTTGGTCCCTGGCGGCACACCGCTCCAGCGCAACGGCGGCGAGATGTCCGGGCCGTCGCCGGTGTATTTGGCCGGGATGGGCTGGCCTTCAGCAAAGGCCAGGCTGGTCAATTGGATGCTCATGTGATTGGTCTCCTTTCCTGGCGGTTGGGATTGGCCACCGCAGCCTGCCAGGACCAGGCCAGCGGCAGCCACAGCCGGAATACTGCACCGAAAAATGGCTCTGAGACCTTGATCCATGCCATGAAGTTGGATGGCCGAACCGTGCATCATGTTCAGTCTAAGCGCTAGAGCTTGTAACCGATCTTGCGCAGAAAGTCTTTTCGCCACGCGATGTCCGGCTCAGCTTCAACCCCTTTCGGGGCAAACCCGTCAATCACGCCTAAGACGCCGCAGCCCTGCTCGGTGACGGCCAGCACCACCTCTGTGGGATTGGCTGTGGCGCAAAAGATGCGGCAGACTTCCGGCACTGCCTTTAGCGCGTTGAGGACGTTGATGGGGTAAAAGCCCTCGGCCAAAAACACGACAAAGGTATGGCCCGCCTTGAGGGCCAACGCGGTCTTCTTGGCCAACTCGATCATGGCCGGGTCGGTCCCAGCCCAACGCACCAGGCATTTGCCGGAGGCTTCGCAAAAGGCCAGACCAAACTTGATGCCCGGCACCGCGTTGACCAGCGCTTCATACACATCCTCGACGGTCTTGATAAAATGGGTTTGGCCCAGGATAAAATTGACGGCATCGGGTTTCTCGATCTTGACAGTGGTCAGTTGCATAGTCGTTGCTCAGTTGTCCAAGGGCGCGCGGCCCGGCTGCCTACCAAATCTGGAGCGCCGCAGCTCAAGCCGCCCTCGCTAACCTTGGCCAGGTTGTGACACCGCCCGCACCCGCAGTCAAGACCGCACTCGCCTGCTGCAGGCCCAAGGGCAGATCTGAGCAAGGCAACCGTGGGCTGAAGCCCACGCCTACCGCCAAGCCGTCGCTGCGCGACGGTCCAACCAGCGTGCTCGACAGGCCATCGGCACCCAAACCCACTGCCCAGCGGGTGAGGTAAGTCGGGTCGGGGGGACTGGGCCGCACGTGGACTGACTGGCCGGGCTCGCTCAGCTCCGCCGCTTTACGGCGGCCACGGGATTACTCAGGCCACTGCGGTAGTCGCCGGCGTGAGTTGGTGGATAGCAAGAAAATGACATGCCGCTTCGGAGAGCCGCAGCCGGATTCCGGCATTGTCGGGTCTGGCCAATGGTATCCATACTGCCCGGGGTGCATAGTGCGGCGCTCAATCCGAGCTTTTGCTGGCGCGCGGGGGTAGCCGCTGTGGCTGGGTTAAGCTTGACAGCGGCATTCCCGAAAGCGTCGGTGGCCGGCCTGGCTTGGGTGGCCCCGGCCTTGATGTTGGGCGCAGCCTTGGGCACCGACGGCTGGACGGCTTTCCGGCTCGGGTACATCGTCGGGCTGGTCCATCACCTGACTGCGCTGTATTGGCTGTTGTTCATTCCAGTCCGACTCGCCCCGGTGGTGGGTTGGCTGGCGCTGGCAGGGTATCTGGCGTTGTATCAAGGCATCTGGGTTTGGTTAAGCTGGCGCCTTTATCCGGCCAAGTTAAAAGCCGATGGGCTGTTGGCTTGCGCAGAGCAATTCCTTGCTGTGCCGGCTTTCCGGCGGGCTGTTTGGGCCTTGAGCAGCGCGGCATTGTGGGTGGCTGGGGAAATGATTCGCGCCCGTTTGCTCAGCGGCTTTCCTTGGAACCTGCTGGGGGTCTCGCAATATCAGATGCTGCCGTTGATCCAAGTAGCGGCAGTGACGGGAGTCTATGGAGTATCGTTTGTGGTGGTTTGGTTTGCCGTGGCGTTGATGGGTGCCGGGTTGGCCATGCTTCGTCCACCGGAGCGGCGCCAGTCTTGGGCGATCGAAATAGCGCTGCCGCTGGCCTGTGTGTTGGCGATCAGTGCGGCAGGCTTCAGGCGGCTGCTGGAGCCCGAAGCACCAGCCCGCACGCTGAAGCTGGCTCTAATCCAGCCCAGCATTCCGCAACAAATGATTTGGAACCCGGCTGATAGCGCCACCCGGTTCAGACAGGTGCTGGCGTTGTCCGAGGCGGCGTTAGCGCATCGGCCTCAAGTGCTGGTCTGGCCGGAGGCGACTTTGCCGGGGCTATTGCGTTGGGACACCAACCACTATGGCGACAGCTCCCTAGCCGAGGCTGTCACAAACCTGGTCCGGCGCCATCAAGTGTGGGCAGTGGTGGGGGCCGACGACGCTGAGCCTAATCCCAAAGCGTCCGAAGGGGCGGACTTTTTCAATGCCAGTTTCCTGATCCGGCCTGATGGTCAGCTCGTGGCCACGTATCGCAAGCGGCACTTGGTGCCGTTTGGGGAGTGGATGCCCTTGGCCCGATGGTTGCCCTGGCTGCGAACTTGGACGGGGGTCACAGGCGATTTCACGCCAGGCGACCGACCGGTGCCGTTTCGGTTGACCGACCTGGGGGCTAACACCTCGGTGTTGATTTGCTTCGAAGACATCTTCCCGCACCAAGCCCGCCAGCACGTGGAGCCGGAGACGGATTTCTTGTTGAACCTAACCAACAACGGTTGGTTCGGTGAAAGCGCAGCCCAATGGCAACACGCCGCCAACGCGGTATTTCGCGCCATCGAAAACGGCAGGCCTTTGGTGCGCTGTGCCAACAACGGCCTCAGTTGCTGGGTCGATACCCGAGGCAGACTGCACGCGGTCTTCTTTCCCGACTCACAGGACATCTATCGTGCCGGGTTCAAGTTGGTGGAAGTGCCCCTGCAGCCCAAGCCAGCCGAGCCGTCGGCCACCGACGATGCCTCCACCACCTTTTACTGGCGGCACGGCGACTGGTTCGGTTGGGGCTGTGCAGGCTGGGCTGGGTTAGCGCTGGGCTGGGCATGGTGGGGGCGCCGCACCTATGCCGCCCGGCAACCTGCCGAAGCCGGGCTTGAAAAGGAATCTCAAAGCTGGCGTTCGTACAGCCGGTAGGTCTTGTAGGGCTTGCCGTTAAAGGCCTCCAGCACCCGGCACATAAACACATTGTCCTCTAGCACCCACGAGGCCTCCGCCTCACGATAGCCCGCAGCTAAACCTATCTTGAGTGCTTCGTACAACATCACCGATTCCAAGCCGCGACCGCGGAACGGCCTGGTGACACCCAGCGCCACCACCCGACCCCGCCGTGGCACTTTCCAACCCAGCAAATACGGTAAGACACGCACCAATTGTGGCCTCAGCAGCCGGCCTCGAAGCGGCTGCAGAACCAAGTTCCAATCCGGCATGCCCAGCAAGAAACCCACCGGTTCAGACCCAGCTTCAGCCAGCCAGACGAAGCCTTCGCGAAACAGAGGCTTGAGCCGACTGGCCAGAAAGCGCACCTCTTCTGGGGTCATCGGCACAAACCCCCAATTGTCTTCCCAAGCCGAATTATAAACCTGTTGTACTTTGGCCAAGTCCTCGGTCAGCGTGCGGCGCCGGACCGGGCGGCAACGCAGCTCGGGCCAACGGGCGGTGGCTTTGGCTTTGATGCGGGCCAGCCGGTCCATGGGGCACTGGGCCAAATCGATGTGGAAGGCCAACAAGTCCTTGGCCTTGCGAAACCCAGCCTGAGTCAGCAGCGCCTCGTAATAGGGCGGGTTGTAGGGCATCATGATCACCGGCGGATCATTGAAGCCCTGCACCAACAGTCCGCAGACTTCGTTATTGGTCGGGTTCATCGGGCCCAATAGCCGCCGCAACCCCCGCGCCCGGGCCCAGTCGCAAACCGCATCGAACAGGGCGGCGCTGACCTGGGGATCGTCGATGCACTCGAAGAAACCGAAGAACCCGGTGTGGTCACGGTGCACCTGGTTGTGGGTGCGATCTTCCAGCGCGGCCACTCGGCCCACCTCGGCTCCATCCCGCACCGCCACCCACAATTGCATCTGGGCATGAGCAAACAGCGGGTTGGCGTCCGACAGTACCTTCAGCAGGTCACTGCGGATCGGTGCCACCCAATAAGGATCGTCTTGATAGATCTGGTCAGCGACCCGCACAAACCGAACCAGGTCCCGGCGCCGCCGTGACAATGGCACTACTTGCACTGGGGCGTTCATACAAAGGGCTTTCGGGTTCTGATTCCGGCTACGGTTCCGTCGGCCATCCGGTAGCCATGGTCATGCGGGTGAGGCTGCACCCAATGGTCACGCATAAGGGCTTGCAAAGCTGCGCCGGCTTTGAACGGGTGTGGATGGATTACAGTGTCCAGCCCTTGCGGTAGGGCGGGTTGACCAATTCGTCAGCCTCGTCGTCATTGGTGACGCGCATGGCGGGCGCGTCCCATTCGATCAGCCGACCGACTCGTAGCGCTAACGTGCCTAACAGGGCTGTCTCGGTCATTTCGCAGCCAAACTCCAACGGACATGCCGTGCGCGCGCCAGTCTTGCACGCTTGAGTCCACTGGCCATAGTGATCGGTGACCCGAGGCAAAGTTGGCACTGGCTCGGGCCAATCGCGAAATTTCTCCTCAGGCAACAGCAACCCACCTCGATGCCCGCGCCTGCCCAAGAACCGACCGCCGCTATAGCCAGTCATCAGCTTGCCGTTCTCACCCACAAACAGCACCCCAGTGCGTGGCATGGGCACTTTGGGATCCAGCTCAGGCGGGCGAGCTGGACGCAACCCCCCGTCATACCAATGCATTCGAAGTGGGGGCAAGCCATCTCGGGCTGGGAAATCCCACGTGATGAAATTGGCGTGGGACTGGCACTCAGGCGTCTCGACCCGAGCCGAGCTGTGGTCGCATCGGAAAGAACCGTATCCGTGGATGCGGATCGGGGCAGCCAATCGCAGCAGTTTGAAATAGACGTGGAAGGTGTGACAGGCCATGTCGCCGACTGTGCCGGTGCCAAAGTCCCACCAGGGCCGCCATCGCCAAGGATGGTAAACTGAATGATACGGCCGATACGGCGCCGGCCCTAACCACAAGTCCCAGTCCAACCCAGGCGGCGGCGTTTCAGCTTCCTTGGGCCGGAGCAACGAGCAGGGATACATCGGGTGATCACACCAGATGTGCAGCTCCCGCACCGGGCCGATCACTCCCGTTTGCAACAGCTCAGCCGTGCAGCAGGCCCCCTCCGAGCCCGCCGACTGCACGCTGGTCAGGGTCACCAAGTTCGGTGCTGCCGCAAGCGCCTGCCGAATCTTGCGCGCTTCACCGATGCTGTGGGTGACGGGCTTAGCGCAGTAGATGTGTTTGCCCAACTGAATGGCCGCCTTGAGGATCACCGCATGGGTGTGGTCGGGCGTGCCAATGATCAACGCATCGAAGTGGTTGGCTTCCTTGTCCAGCATCTGGCGCCAGTCGCGGTAACGCGCGGCCTGGGGATACTTGGCAAACACTTTGGCTGCCAGGCCCTGGTCCACATCGCACAGCGCGACCACCCGCTCGGTCTTGCATCCTTCCAAATAATGTTGGCCCATGCCACCAATGCCCACCGCGGCAAGCCGCAGGGTTTCGCTGGGCGGTTGCTGGCCGGCGCCTAACACATGGCGCGGCACTAGCATCGGGCTCAGCCCGCCCCAGAGCGCCGCAGCGCCCCCCCAGGCCAGAAACCGACGCCGTGACCAGCCCGAAGGCCGGACGCCACCTAAGCCAGGGCCAGGCTCAGATGCAGGACCGGCGCTTGCGGTTGAAGGGCTTTCGCAGGCAAAATCGCTCCAGCCTAAGATGCGCCTGGTGCGCATCTGGTAATCGCTCATCATAAAACGGGCTCCCGGGCTGCAGCCCAGCTCAGACAACAAGACTGCCCACAGCATTATTGGGCTAATAGGTTAAGGAAGCTCCTGTCCACATGCAACCCTTGGCTCGGCCACCGCGCAAGGGCGGGCGCATCTCATTTTCTTGCAGGATGTCGCCGAAGCGATGCCGTAGCGCGGACTCTACTACGGCACTGGCGTTCTGGCACCTGCAGCCGAGCCTCCGGACAGGTCGCTAGCTGGCCTTTAGCGCAGAATGGTCTTCTGCCGATTTGCGGCGCTCCCCAAGCGGCTCAAGTCGGCACACTCCAAGGCTGCGGCTACGAGGGAGTCTTGCCTCACTAATTGGGTGGGTGCAGCGTTGGCCTTGGGAGCGTGCCGGCTACCGGCGATGGTGCGGACAACCTCGATGGTCGGCTAAAGCATGGAGCGGGGCACGCGAGGCGCGAGCGCGCAGCCTCGAATTCCCGCACTTCGGTTCCCGCGCTCCATGCTTAAAGCTTGTCGCCCAAGGCCGGGCTGGTCCTCGCTGGCGACGACCGCGGTGTTGAAGGCCCTTCCCACTCGTGCCGCCTGATGCGGGGTCGAGCCTCGATCCGCCCGCCAAGCCGGACCCGGTCGGTCCGGAGGCCAACACCTCAACGCTCCGGCTTGGAACCCTTGAGTTTGGGTTTTTGGTCTTTCTTTCCGAGTTTCCTGGACGGTTTCTGCTCAGGTTTGGCCTTGGGTTTGTCTTTGGGCTTGTCGGGTCGGAAGGCTTTGGGTTGAGGCACGGGCTGATCCGGCGGCGGCTGGGGTGGGGCAGGAGCGATTTTCGGTTTGGGCTTGGGTGGCAAGGGCTGAGCGAATCGGCCCGGGCCGAGCCAGCCAGGCTGGCGTTGATGCCAGCGCGGGGCTCGGCCTGCGAGCCAACGAGCCGGTGGTTGCGGGGGCGCTTGCCAGCCCGGTGCCCACCAACGCCGCATGGCGCCAGCCCATGGGCCAGGCCGCCAAGCTGGCGGCCGGTTCCAAGGCCCCAGGCCCGGAGCAGCTCCAGCCCACCGCTGGCGGAGCATTTGGCGTGGGGGCGGCGGTGCTGGTTGGCGTAATGTTCGCATGGCCTGGGCGCCCAACAGCATGCGTTCGGTCTCCAGCTCGGCTACCCGCTGGGCCAGCCTACGCAGCTCAGGCTCGGGTCGGCCTTCTGCCGCTGCGGTGCGGAATTCCAAGCGCGCTTGGCGCAGTTGTTCGGTTACCTGTTGCAGTCGCCTTAATTGGGGAGCCGCCTGCTGCCGCAACGGTCTGCGCCCGGGCGCCGGCTGCAAGGCTTCTGGACGCGTAGGTCCACGGGGTGGAGGCGCTTCTCGGCCACGGGGCGGCCGTTCCATGCGCGGGCGATCCGGCGGAGGTTGGTCCCGGGGAGGTTTACGCTCGGATTCAGCCGCCGTGACTGTCACGGCTGCCAATAGGGCAGCGATCAGGGTAGTTGCGTTTCGCATATCGATTAGCCATAGGCTAGGTTTCATGGTGAGTCTGCTTTGTTGGGTTTGGTTGGCTGGGGCTGGGAACCGGCTGAAGCACCCGCAGCCTCCGCATCCGGTTGGGGCTGCTGGTCAACCGTTTGGATGTTGGCCTTGAAACGCCGCGCCAGTTCTTCCAGTCGGTCCAGCCGATTTTTTTCCTCGATGGTAATGAGGTTGTTGGACGCTTTGTGCCGGAGCGTGGCGATAGCTTGGTTCAAACGCTCGTTCAATCGCTGTCGGTGCAATTGGCGCTCCTTGGGTGTCAGCAAGGGGGCAGCAGCCCGTTGCTGTTGCCACTCGGCCAGGCGGGCTCGGCGTTGCTCAGGGGATAGCTTCTCCCATGTCTCATGCCATTTGGGGACTGACTCAGGGCTCCGGCCAATGGCCGCGCGGTCGGCAGCCTCCCATGTCTCATGCCATTTGGGGACTGACTCAGGTGGAGGTGGCCCGAACCCATACTTTTGGCGCAACTCCTTGAGTTTAGCCTGGCGTTCCTCGGGCGGCAGGCTGCGCCAACGGTCCAACCACCGCTCCTCGATCCCGGGCTTGGCCAGGCTGCGCTTATGCTGCCGCGCACCGGGTTGAGGCGCGTTGGGCTTCAGCGCAGGGCTGCAGGTAGCGCCGGACTGGAGCTTGTTCTCGGCTTGGCCTTCGGGCCCTGGATCTGCTGCCAGGCCGGCGTCCAGACCCGCGAGCCGTAGGCCGACCGATACGGCGATGGCCGCTTGGGCTAACCTGACCGAGCGGTAGCTGTGCATGCATTGGGCTTTGCACCAGCTCATCGGCAAGTGCAGACGCTCCAGGCTGAGCGTCGGTTACGTCGGCCCAGCTTCGCCCTAGTCACCAGCCAGGCTCGGTGGGTCAGCCGCAGTGGATGCTATCGGGCCGCTCAGCCAGCCCGAGTGGAAGTTTACCCACAGTAGCTGCTTCGCGCGGGTCGCTCGATCAGGCGGGCCTCTCCTCCAGTGGCAACCCTCTGCTCAAGGCCGCGTTACGCCCAAAGTCTTCTCCAGCTCGCGGGTGAAGGATTCGACCATGGCTGCGATGCGCCGAGGCTGCTCGACCAGGGTGGGCAACCGGTCCAAAGCGCGCAGGGGCGGTTTGGTCGGGTCGGAAGCACTCAGTTTTTGGAGCTCCAACCGGATCAACTCGGCTGTGCCAACGATTTTGGACAGGTCGTTGTTAAGGTCATGCCGCAAGGCGGACAACTGCCGACACAGCGCGTCGATCTGTTCGACGCTCAAGGTGACCGGCCCGCTGGGCAGAATAGCTTGCCTGGACGATCCCATCGCCAGCAACCATGGGGTCGAATCAGGCCGCTTGGCAAGCGGGTTTCAAATCCTCGCAGCCCGCGGGGCTGGGTTTGAGCTTTTTCGCAGGCGGTAGGTCCGTGTCCGAACCAAGCGACCGCTTGGGCAGCGCAGAGGTTTTGAAGCCAGATTCGCCCGGCCTGCACGCAAACTCCAAAGCACTAATCGAGCCTGCAGGGCCCCTCCCACCGTTGTCAAAGGCCGGTGCCGGGTTTAGTATGAGACCAACCGACGGGTGGGCTGCCTGCGGTTCGGGCAGCCCAGCCCGGGCCATGAACCGGAGCCTATGGCAGTGAAGTTTAAGGATTATTACGAGGTCCTCGGTGTCCCACGCACCGCCACCGAGGAAGAAATCAAACGGGCCTTCCGTCGCCTAGCCCGACAGTACCATCCGGACGTGGCCAAGAATAAGAAGGAGGCCGAAGAGCGTTTCAAAGAAATCAACGAGGCCTACGAAGTGCTCAGTGACCCGGTCAAACGCAAACGGTACGACGAGCTGGGCGATCACTGGAAAGCTGGGGCTGACTTCCATCCGCCTCCGGGCTGGGAAGCCTTCGCCGGCGGGCCGTTTGGTCACGCCGGGCGGGGGCAGGGGTTCGAGTTCCACTTCGGCGGCACGGGGTTCAGCGACTTTTTCGAGCAGCTTTTTGGCGCCATGCGCGGTGGCCGGGACTGGAGCAGCGCCTTCATGGAAGAGCCGGTGGCTGAGCGCGGGCGCGACATCGAAGGCGACATTCTGGTTAGCCTGGACGAAGTGATGCACGGCTCCGTGCGGACCGTCTCGGTCCGTCGGCCTGTGGAATGCGACGTTTGCGGCGGCACGGGGCACGGCCCTCACGGTCTGTGCCGGCAATGCGATGGCTCAGGTCGAGTGACCCGCACCGACCAGTATCAGGTCAAAATCCCGCCTGGGGTTACCGAAGGCCAACGATTGCGTGTGGCTGGCCGGGGCGAAGCTGGCATTGGCGGTGGGGCGGCTGGCGACCTGTATTTGCGGGTGCGGCTGGCTAAACACCCCGAGTTTGAGGTGGACGGCCACGACCTGATCCACGAGTTGGAGCTTGCGCCGTGGGAAGCAGTGCTGGGCACCCAGGTCACCATCCCCACCCTGGAAGAACCGGTCAGCATCCGCATCCCGCCTGGCACCCAAGCTGGTCAACGGTTGCGGGTGCGCGGCCGCGGCCTGCGCAACCGCGAGGGTGGCCGAGGCGACTTGTATGTGGTGGTGCGCATTGCCGTGCCCAGCCGCGTGACCGAGCGCGAACGGCGGTTATGGGAACAGTTGGCTCGTGAATCCCAGTTCAATCCACGCGACTGAGCGTCTGAGTCAGGCGGCCTGCACCAAAGGGCCGTGACACACCGCCCGAAGCTACAAACCCGGCACTCGGCCGCAATGTCCGCACAGCCGCCGGTTAGAGTTGCATTGTAGGTCCGATTACACGACGCTCAGCCCGCCCAGCGGGTTTGGGCTCCAGCTAGCCCAGCGCAGTCGGCCCTGAGCCTATGGTTCCGCTCCGCGACAATATCCCCTCGGCACGGTATCCGGTGGTCACGATGCTGCTCATTGTGACCAACCTGCTGGTATTCTTGTGGGAGCTGAGCTTGGGCCGACAGTTGCATCAAGCCGTATGGGCTCTTGGGCTGGTGCCGGTGCGCTACACCGCGCCCGAAATCCTGTTTCACTCCAGCCCGGCTACATTGCTGCGGCCGTGGTTGAGCGCCATGTTCATGCACGGGGGTTGGCTGCATCTGATCAGCAACCTGTGGGTGTTGTGGATTTTTGGTGATAACGTTGAAGACCGGCTGGGACGCATTCGGTTCCTGCTCTTTTACCTGGCCAGCGGTGTGGCTGCGGCTGGACTGCATGTGTTGACGCATCCGCACTCGCCGGTGCCGGTTATCGGAGCCAGCGGCGCCGTGGCGGGTGTGATGGGCGCTTACTTCCGGCTGTTTCCTCGAGCGCGTGTGCTGACGGTAATTCCGCCTTTGATCTTTGCGCCGGTGGCGTTGCCGGCTGTGATCTTTTTGGGCTTGTGGTTCCTGTTGCAGTTTTACAATGGCACACTGAGCTTGGCCACTTACAATCGAGACTTGACCGGGATAGCGTGGTGGGCGCATGTGGGCGGCTTCGGTTTTGGGCTGCTGTTGGGCCGCCGGTTCACCAGCCGCAGCAAACGCCGGCCTGCCAGGCTGGCGTCGGCCTAGGCCACCGCGCGCTGGGGCAGCCGCAGCCAACCGAACATGAACTTCCTGCCTGTGGTCCAACGCGAGTTACTGGTGCAGGCGCGGCGCCCAGCTACCCGCCGGCTGCGTGTGGGAGGCGCAACCGTGGCCACCTGGCTTGTGTTGGTGATGCTGCTCACAGCCGATTTATCGTCCAGCGGCACCACCGGCAGCACCTTGTTCGGGTTCCTGGCTGGCCTAGGGTTTCTGTATTGCGCCTTTGAAGGGCTGCGGCAGACCGCCGACTGCCTCAGCGGCGAAAAACGGGCCGGCACACTGGGCTTGCTGCTGCTGACGGACTTGCACAGCTACGACATTGTGTTGGGGAAACTGGCAGCTACAGCCCTCAACAGTTTCTATGCCTTGTTGGCGTTGCTGCCGCCGCTGGCAATCCCGTTGGTGCTGGGCGGGGTGACTGGCGGTGAGTTCTGGCGCATTGTTCTGGTTTTGCTGGTCGCGTTGGCTGTGTCGGTCAACTCCGGCCTGTGCGTTTCGGCCCTGACGCGCCGCGAATCTGCCGCGTGGGCTGGGAGTGCGGTGTTGACGGCGCTGGGGCTGGCGTTTCCTGGGATGGCATTCGTCGCCGCATTTGACAGATTCTACCAAGCTGCCCCCAAGAGCTACTGGCAAGCCTTGTGGCCGGGCATTGTGATAGCCGGCGCTGAATTGGGCCTGGCCTGTTTGGCCTTACCGCGTGCCTGGCAGGAGAGCCGCACCGGCCCTTGGACTCGCCTGACCGAAAGCATCTCAAGCCGGCACCACTCACGCGCTGGCCAGACGTCCGCCCAGACGCGGGCACTGTTGCTGGGTCAGAACCCAGCGCTGTGGCTGGCCAGCCGAACGCTTCAGCCTGGCTCATGGTGGGCTGTGGTGGGGCTGGCCATAGCCGGCGAGGTGGGTCTGGTGCTGCTGGTCTCGCCTAAGCTGGGAGGATTGGTTTTGCTACCGGCAGCCGTCGCCCTGCACTTGCTCTTGGCGGTTTGGGTGGCCTGGCTAGCGTGCTGGATGGGGACCAGCCTACGGCAGTCTGGCATGTTGGAGTTAATGCTGACCAGCCCACTGACCGTGCCGGAAATCGTCCAAGGCCATCTTCGAGCGCTGGAACGGCTGTTAGTGGCGCCGATGCTGGCGTTGTTCAACTCGGAATGGCTGTTGGCTGTCTGGGCCCAGGCAAAGGGTGAAGGCCGATTCGTGTTGGCGGTCTTAATCCCGTTGGCGATCGCGCAGGCGGTGGTGGACCTGGCTGCCTGCGCGACCTATGGGCTATGGTGCGGCTTGCGGCTGGGACGCCTGGGGCCGGCTTGGGGCCGGACGGTAGGGTTGGTAGTGGCGTTGCCCACCGTCATCAGCGTCGTCATGCCTTGTTTGGCGCCGGTGATCTGGCTGGTGAAGCTGATTTTTTTCGTTAGCCAAATCCGCACCCGCATGCTTCTGCAATTGCGCCAAGTGGCTGCCGGTGATGTAGCCCAAGCCAGCGCATCCCAAACTCCACAGCCGGAACCTGGCGAGCAGTTACCCCAGGTGCTTGACCGGTAGTGCGGCCATCCTGCAGGTTTGCGGTCAAAACGCGACTGTGGCTCAAGTGCACCATGCGGCCTTGTGCGGGGTGAGCGCCGCTGCGATCTGTTGCCTGCGGCCAACGGCGGGTTTCATCCAGCATCCGGACAACCCATCGCTGTGGCTGCGTGTCATGGCCGAGGCCCATGTGCAAACGCATCTGTCCCAAGACCGCTATGCTGAATCCTACGACGCTATCAGGTAACCGGGTCGATTCACCGAGCCGGGCTTGCAACTCAGCCCGAATCGGCTCGTGGTGGGACTGGCGAACTTGGGGCTTGGTCTGGTGCATGGTGGCGTTGGGTGACGAGCTGCCGCTGGGGCTCACGGCGGCTGAGCTGGCTCGCCCGAACGTGTTGCTGATTATTTCGGATGACCAAGCCTGGTCCGACTACGGGTTCATGGGGCATCCGTGCATCCGAACCCCTGCATTGGATCGGCTGGCTGCCGAATCGCTGCTGTTCGAGCGCGGTTATTCGCCGGTGCCGTTGTGCCGACCGGCTCTGGCCAGCATTCTCACCGGCCTGTATCCGCATCAGCACGGAGTGACCGGCAACGACCCAGCCTTGCCGGATCGGCGCGTCAACCCGGCTGCGGCGCGGCGGGATCCCCGCTACGCGCATTACAACCAGGCGATCGTTCAGCAGTTCTGCCGGCATCCCAATCTGGTGCGCGATCTGGTGAACCGAGGCTACCTGGCCTTCCAGACCGGCAAATGGTGGGAAGGCGATCCAATGAAGACCGCCGGCTTCACCCACGCGATGACCCGGGGCGAGATTAAGGGCAGCCGGCATGGTGACCTCGGCCTGGACATTGGCCGCCAAGGGCTGGAACCGATCGATCAGTTTCTGGACCAAGCCGGCTTGCGGCCGTGGCTGATTTGGTATGCGCCCATGTTACCTCATGCGCCGCATACGCCACCAAGGGAGCTGCTACAAAAGTATCTGCCCGTGGCACCCTCGCCGCCGGTGGCCCACTACTGGGCGAACGTCGAATGGTTCGACCGCACCTGTGGGGACCTGCTGGAGCGGTTGGACCGGCGCGGCCTGCGCACCAACACCATCGTCGTGTTCACCACCGACAACGGCTGGATCCAAGACCCGGCTCGAACCAATCAATTTGCGCCCCGCTCCAAACGCACCCTTTACGAGGGTGGCATCCGTACGCCCATCATGATTTCCTGGCGTGGCCACCTGCCCCCACACCGCGATACCCAGCACCTGGCCAGTAACTTGGACCTGTGGCCCACCTTGGCTGCGCTGCTCAAAACTCCGCTGCCACCCGGTTTGCCCGGAATCAACCTCACTGACCCACGGGCTGTGGCCCGACGCAGACGCCTGTTCGGCGAGCAATACACCCACGACATTGCCGATGTGCACGCGCCCATTCGTAGCCTGGAACAACGGTTCGTGATCGAGGATTGGTGGAAGTTGATTGTGCCCGAGCCGCATGCAGCCCCCGGCGGCCAGCCCCAGCTTTACAACCTCAAGACTGATCCCTGGGAACACGCGGATCTGGCCAGCCGACAACCTCGCCGCGTGGCTCGCCTGAGCCAAGCCCTGGATGCCTGGTGGACACCGCCGCGGCAAACCGACCGAGCTGCGGCAGGGTCAGAGTGAACCTCGCTTTCGGCTCCAGTCCCATGGTGAACTTAGGCTAGGGCTGGGGTTTCCCGCCCTGGGCCACAAGCCGGCCAGCGAGTCGCGCGGCGCCTCACTTCCAATCGGGTCAGCCAGGCTCAGCCCGGCAATTGGGCTTGTGCAGCAAGCGCGGCTTCCTAGGATGACGGCGCGTAAGCGAACAACCATGCAGAACCGTGTGCACAAGAGCCCTAACATGAACCGATCTTCCAGTGCTTATTCGACCTCCGCGCCCTTGCTCAATCGCCGGCAGATGCTCAGCCGGGCAGCCGCTTGGGCCATCGGGACGGCTACTGTGGCAAAGCTAGCTCCAAGTTCAGCCGCAGACGTTGAGCCTGTGGCCCGCCGCGGGCGCATCAAGCATTCGATTGTCGAATGGCCATTTACTACCGCTGGCGACAAATGGAGCATGGAACGACTCTGCCAAGTGGCCAAGCAACTGGGTTGCCTGAGCGTCGAGCTGGTCCCAGCCAAGTATTATCCGGTGTTAAAGCAGTTTGGCCTCACCTGCGCCATTGGGCAGATCGATATGAGCCCTGATCCACCGTTTGTCTATGGGTTCAACAACCCGGACCACTGGCCCCGGGTCATGAAAGCGACCACCGACGCCATCGATGCGGCTGCGGCTTTCGGTGTGCCCAGCGTCATCTGCTTCACTGGCTACGCGGCTCGGAACCCCAAAGACCCCAAAAGCCGCCTCATTTCACCCGAGCGCGGCGCACGCAACTGTGTTGAAGGACTCAAGAAGATGGTGGGTTATGCCGAGCGTAAAGGCGTCACCCTGTGCCTGGAGATGCTCAACAGCCGGGTCACAGACCACCCCATGAAAGGCCATCCGGGTTATCAGGGCGACCATACCGACTATTGCATCGATATCATCCAAAGGGTCAGTTCGCCCCGGTTGAAACTGCTGTTCGACGTCTATCACGTCCAGATCATGGACGGCGATATCATCCGGCGCATCCGGCAGTACCACGCCTACATCGGCCACGTCCATATCGCAGGTGTTCCGGGCCGCGGCGAACCGGACGCCACCCAAGAGATCAATTATCCGCCCATCATGCGGACGTTAATCGAGGTAGGCTACCAAGGCTACGTGGGCCAGGAATTCATCCCCACGCGTGACCCGCTCCAAGGCCTGCGCGAAGCCGTGAGCCTGTGTGACGTGTAGCCCCAAGGTCTTTAAAAAACTCACGTGGTGCCGCTGCACCGTAGTGGTAGCATCGCCGTCGGTTATATGCAGGAACACCCAGCCAGGCTCGGCTGGGTCACCTTTGCTGCGCCTGTGCCGCATCCAAAAGCTCAGCCATCAGACCAAGCTATGGGCTGGATGCGCACAAGCGTTTCGGTCAGCGAACCCTTCTTGAAGCCTCTCAGGCGAACCGAAACAGCTTCCAGCCGGTAGCCGCCGACGTAAGTCGGCGGACTGATCCGCCGGGTCTGCCCGGGCCGGCGCCTGACGGCGGCGGCTACGGGGTTGCCCCGGCGATTCCCGGTAGCCGCCGGCGGGAGCCCGCGGG
>Ga0078972_1004056_pt1 | contig 41655 bp, 32 predicted proteins | sample YelNatPaOPGAMG01_FD_67568 | JGI IMG/M metagenome (GOLD analysis project Ga0078972, IMG submission 67568) | Hot spring thermophilic microbial communities from Obsidian Pool, Yellowstone National Park, USA - OP-RAMG-01 (SPADES assembly) (version 2) | ecosystem: Environmental > Aquatic > Thermal...
TAATAACCTATCTAGTGTTCTCTTTATTTTTAGAAAGATATAGACTGCAACTGTTTGCCAAACATTTGCTTTACTCTGTGGTAGTTCTATTTTCTCTTAACATGTTTTGGATTTTACCAACTACAGCCGGATATTTACAGGAGGCTACTGGACCATTTCAGATATACCAGCCAGCTAAGCGGCTTTCATATGAAGAGATGAAAGTTATGTATCGGTTGCTTGATACTGTAATGTTTGGACATAAAACATATAATCTATTTGGTATATGGCCTCAAAATTGGAATATAGCCAATGTTATAATCCCGATAACTGCATTTTTACCCCTTTTAGTAATTAAGAAGGATAAGCATGTAATCTTCTTATGTTCTTTAGCTTTAATATCAACTTTCATGCTTAAAGCCACAAATCCGCCGCTTGGAAATTTTTACTACCAACTGGCTCTACACCTGCCATATGGCGTAGGGGCTGTATTAGCAAATTATAACACATGGGCCTATATACAGGCTTTCTCATACTTTTTCTTAATATCATTAACCTTGCTAACACTTATCAGCTGGAATTCTAGAAAGAAGCTTCTTGTATTGATAGTTCTTCTTTTACAGCTCGTCATTTTCTACTCTACCTTAAATGGGCTTCTCATTGATTCCCAAGTTTATCTGCCTAGGTTCAAACCGCAAGATATACCTCAAATCTATTATGAGATTAATGACTGGTTAAGTCAGCAACCGGAAGAAGTTAAGGTTTTATGGCTTCCATCAGGAGGAGCGTACGTGTGGAAGAAGTACATAATAACGGCTTTTCCAGACACTATATCCGCAAGGACACCAGTACGTTCTCAACTCGTAATCAATACTTTAATGGAAAAAACAAAGATTATGTTTGCATTTGAGATCAAACTATGTTATACTAAAATAAAATTTATCAATAGTGAACTAAATAGATATTAGTTTTGATTTTATGTTTTTAAAATCATAAAAAAACTAATACTATTTTGTGTTTCTTATAAGCAACTTTTTTTGGATCCAGTAGTAGAGAAAGGAGTTTTTTTATGCGCAAGATTTCGTGTTTTGCTTTATTTTTAATGCTATCTACAATGGTTATTTATCTTTGTTCGTGTGCTTCCAGCGGTGGAGGTGTTGATCTAAAAAATGATCCTCTGAAACCATCTCCCGAGCTTAAAGAGGGAACGGTTGATCCTTCTACAAATGCTATTACAATAACAAAAGAAGGAATAACTGTAACCGTTGAACATTGGTCAAGGGCAAGACTTGATCGTAAGTTTACTAATGCCTCTCAACGTTCCCCATTCTTTTATCTGGAAACATGGCCCCAGTCAATGCAATCTGAAGTATTCCATGTAAAAATAAAGAATGATACTCCCAGAGGAGTTCTTGTTGATTTCAAGGAAACAAAACTCTATGATGAGAGAAAATATGAATATTTTGTAGTAACTCTTGATGATCTGCGATATAAATTCGTCACCAAAAGCTATATGGACTTAAAAACCAAAAACGGACTTGATATAGCAAAGCAGATTCTGCTAATGGAAGTATTAGGACCTAGTAGGCTCATCCCTGCTGGACAATCCGCAGAAGGTTTTCTGCCATTCTTTACCCCAAGTTCACAAGCAGAAAAAGTATGGCTTATAGTTGTTCTGGAAAAAGAACCAGAAGTTGCTACCGCAGCTTATCAGAGAGTTGATTTTAGATATGACTTCAAACAGGACTTGGTTTTGCGTAAAACTCAACAACCTACGAAGCGATAATCAAGACTTAAAAGCCAAATTAATTGAATAAATGATTTTTATAATATAAGGACGCGGTATACTGTGTCCTTATATTTTTAATGAATACGTTTATGCTTAATTAGGACTGGTAATTCTGAGATGCTATCCGAAACCAGTATTTATCAAGGTTTGAATTAAGTGTTTATATGAAAATGTTCATTAGATAAAGCAAAATGCCACCTATGAAAAAGTTTGTCATTCCTGCGGAAGCAGGAATCCATTTCTTTGTTATGATTTTTCTGGATTCCCGTTTTCACGGGAATGACAAATGTGGAGCATTTTCATTTTTATATGGCTTTCTAATCCTTATGATAATTGGATTTAACTGGTTTTCAGAATTCTCAGATTTTATATTAGAAACTCTTTATATATTAAAAATATATTAGAAACTTTTCATGCTTTCGCCCCATTTAAGTTTTGTCCTGAGTATTTCGTAATAGCTTCTCTTTTCTGATCTTATAAGTTTAATAGTTTCAGGGGCTTTATCTATTTGAATGACTGAGTTCGGTTCAAGATCAAATCCTTCTTGACCATCTATCGCTAAAAGTATATTAGAATGCAATGACTTTACAATAACCGATATTTTAGATTCTGCTGGCACTATTTGCGGTCTAAACGAAAGCGTATGAGGACATATATATGTTATGATAAATACATTCAGATTAGGGCAGACAATAGGACCTCCAGCAGATAACGAATAGGCAGTGCATCCGCTGGGAGTAGAAATTATAATACCATCACCATTGACAGTGGACACATATTCCTGATCAATATAGGTTTCTAACCATATCATCCTTGAAAATGCGCCCTTGTTGATAACCGCATCGTTGAGGGCAGTTCTTTCAATTTCTGCTTCATTTGTATTTGGATTAATGATTTTTGCCCTGAGCATCATACGCTCGTCTAACTGGTAATTACCGTCAAGGACTTTTTCAAGTGTAGTATATAGTTCATCAAGCCCAACTTCTGTCAAAAAGCCAAGACCGCCCATATTTATCGGTAGTATAGGTAGCCTTGTGACCCCTGGAATATGTGACACACTCAGAATAGTTCCATCACCGCCGAATACGATGAGTGCATCAGCTTTTTGGACGATCTCTTTACTTTCCATTATTAGGCATTGATCGGAATCTATGTTAGCAGAGCAGTCTTTTGTTATTAACGTAGTTATACCTTTATCGTTCAGCCAGTTTGACACTTCTGCGACGACTTTTGTTGCACCATCTTTTGTTAAGTTAGCGATTATTCCAATTGTGTTCATATCATATTGTATTCATATTATAAATTTCTAGACAATTTTCTACAATCAATCATAATTATAAAATATATTAAAAAACTTAAATTCCAAAGAACTTTATCTTTCAGCACGTAAAATTCTGACATGTCGCCATATATACAAAATGATTGCTAGAATGATAATAATAGCAATAGCCATATCAAAATTATGTAGCTTTTCGCGAATAAGCGTCCAATTTTCGCCTAACTTTACGCCAAACCACGCAAATATTGCTGACCATATCAATGATCCAATTAAGGTGTAAATACAAAATTTAAAGAAGTTCATCTTCGCTATTCCAGCAGGAAAAGATATAAACGTTCTGATAATAGGCATGAGACGACCAAAAAAAGCCGTCAATTCTCCATATTTAGTGAACCATCTATCTGCAATGTCTAAATCGTGTTTAGAGATTAGTATATATCTTCCATATTTTTCTGCCAAAGGACGCCCTCCCTTCATTCCTATCCAATAAGCAATAGCAGAACCAGCTAAGTTGCCAAGTCCTCCCATAAGTGTAACTATCCAATAGTTCATGTTTCCCAAAGCGACCTGAAATCCAGAAAAGGGCATGATCACCTCCGATGGCATAAGTATTCCGCAACTCTCAACTAACATAAGCCCAAAAATTCCACCATAACCTATATAACCAATGACTTTAATGACAATGTTTGCTAAAAAGTTGATAATATGTGTGATCATAAATCCCTTTCTTATATTTGAAAATTGAAAACTAATGACTATTTGTAAACCAATCAGACATCATTTTCATCATATTATAATCTGTAAGATCAAGATGGAGCGGAGTTACGGAAACTTTGCCGTTATTAATGGCTTCTAAATCGGTTTTTGAATGATCTCCGCATAGTTGAAATGCACCACCGACCCAATAATAGTCTTTCCCTCTTGGGTCTTTGCGATCATGGATTTCAATATCATAAGTGGCATTACAATGCCGAGTGACATCAATTCCCTTGATTTTAGAATAAGGTAAGTTTGGAACATTTACATTAAGGAGCGTCCCCTTTGGCAAGCCCTTTTCAACAACTGTTTGGACAACCTTTATCGCCACTTTTCCTGCGGTTTCATAGTGAATTTTATGTGAACTATTGGCAATTGATATAGCTATTGATGGGATGCCAAACATCGTCCCTACAATTGCAGCACCGACAGTGCCAGAATGATAAATGTCATATCCTATATTTTGCCCATGATTAATACCAGAAATTATGAGGTCAGGAGGGACTTGCATTAACTTATGAAGTGCAAGTTCAATACAATCCGCAGGCATACCATTAACCGAATATTTTTTATTGCCTAAATTTTCAATTCTTAATGGCTGATCAAGTGTAACGGACAATCCGACTGCACTTCGTTGTCTATCAGGAGCGACGACAAAAACATCGCCAATCTCACCCATAGCATTAGCTAATGTTTTCAATCCTGTTGAATTTATGCCATCATCGTTAGTAACAAGTATTATCACCAGCGCAAACTCCTGAATAATAACCGCAGAAATTTATATGTGTCTCTCATCGGTTTGATCTTGCTTTTCTCTTCACCATAAATAGTTTTTATTGGGACAGATATAATGCGAAATCCTGCTTTTGAAGCTTTTATTAATATCTCTGATTCTGTTTCAAAACCAGCGGTTTCAAGTTTCACAGTTTTAAGGACGTCAGTTGTAATGAGGCGAAATCCGGATTGACTATCTTCTATTTTTTGATGTGCGATCATTGATGCGGTGAAAGATGTTAATTTATTCGTGCATCTTCTAATTAAAGGCATAGTGGATATATCGCCCATTCTTGTGCCGATGATTATTCCAGAACCGATCTTATCAAGTGAATATAAGAAATTCGGTATATCATCAGGATCATGCTGTCCATCGCTATCCATTGTAATTACTGCATCGTAACTGTGATCTATTGCATATTGAAATCCAGTTCGCAAAGCGGCACCTTTTCCTTTATTAACTTCATGTTTAATGACATAAGCCCCTGCGTCTTGTGCAATCTGAGCGGTATTATCCTTTGAGCCGTCATCTATGACTACAATATCATCAATGATCTTGCGAGCATTGGCAACAACTTTACCTATTGATCGAGATTCATTATATCCGGGTATAATAATACATATTCTCATTTATTTTAAGAGATTCTTAATTTCATCTATACTATTCGCTTTTCTAATTGCTTCTTTTATCATTTCCAGCTTTGCTATAGACTTAACTTTGTAAACTTTATCCATCAATTTGAGGCTTTCAACGCCAAATTTTATCTCTAACCCAAGGGATATTGCCTCTTGAAGTCCTTCTTTTTTTCCTTCTTTTTTCCCTCTCTGTAATCCTTTCTGTAATCCTTCTTCTAATCCTTTTTCCAAGGCTTCGCCCCAAATTTCTTCTTTAATATATTCATATACTGGTGATTCTATCATTATATCTCGCCTCCTTTTTATAAATTCTATTGACAGATTTTTGTCTCTCATACCAGTAAATATGGCAGTAGCCGTGAGAATGTCCGCTTTTTCGTGTATATCCAGTTCTGTGCTTTGATAAACATTTCTTTCAATTTCATTGAGAAACCTCAACCCATTTTCCATTAAAGGCAAAAAAGGATAAAGCCATACGTCGTTGAGAAAATGCTCTGGTTTCTGTTCCCAAAGTTTTATCGGGTTGTAATTAAATGTGATAATGTCGTCTTTATAAATTCCTGTTGCATCTTTTGATGGATTAAAAAGCAAGACCGATGGTATCACTTTTAGATCATAATCAAGCATAAAGCGGACAGTGTAATCAAGCAATCGCAAAACAAATTCACGACTAAAATTAGTTTGGATTTCAAGCAGAATTATCTCCTTTTGCCCATTTTTTCTCGTTATTTGAAATGGATAATCGCTCCTCTTAAGACTGACGGTTTCCTCTGGAATTTCCTTAATTTCTTCAACTGAACTGAAGTCAATACCGAGAAATTTTGTCAAAATAGATTCTATTGCATTGCTAATAATAACTTTTGTGGCTATATCATATTTCATCTCTATTTTCGCGACGCTGATAGATATTCCCTAACACCTTTCATAGCACAGAATTTACCACACATAGTGCATGCCTCTTTTTCTGATGACGGGTTTTTGCTTCTAATCTCCATTACCAATTCTGGATCAATAGATAGCTCTGCCTGTGCGTCCCAATCAAGATTTTTTCTCGCTTTACCCATATTAGCGTCCCGTTCATACGCAGATTTTATCCCCTTTGCAAGATCAGCGACATGAGCAGCTATCTTTGATGCAATGACTCCCATTTTGACATCTTCAATAGTTGGCAAACATAGATGTTCCGCAGGAGTAACATAACATAAGAAGTCAGCCCCAGCTTTTCCTGCGATTGCTCCCCCTATTGCAGATGTTATATGATCATATCCCGGTGCAATATCTGTCGCCAAAGGACCTAATACATAAAAGGGTGCGCCGTTGCAGAGCTTTTTTTCAAGCATTATATTTGCTTCAATCTCGTTAAGTGGGACGTGACCAGGACCCTCAATCATCGTTTGAACACCAGCTTTGCGAGCGCGATCTGCTAATTCGCCAAGTATAATAAGCTCTTGAATTTGTGGTCTATCAGTGGCATCGGCAAGGCATCCTGGTCGCAAGCCATCACCAAGACTTAATGTTACATCGTATTCTCTTGCAATTTCAAGCAAACGGTCAAACTGTTCATAAAGGGGATTTTCCTGCTCATTGTAGATCATCCACTCAATAAGAAAAGCCCCTCCTCTGCTAACAACATCAGCGACCCTGCCCTGAGATTGAAGCCTTTTTAGGACTTCCAGAGTCGTTCCACAATGGACAGTGATAAAATCAATTCCATCAGAAACATGTCGCTCTATTGCATAAAATATATCATCATCAGTCATCTCTACAATGGATTTTTCATTTCGGACAGCAGAAACCGCAGCACTATATATAGGGACACTGCCGACAACTATCGGGGATTTATCTAAAAAGCATCTCCTTATCTCATCAAGATCGCCTCCTGTGCTAAGATCCATAACGGTATCTGCACCATATTTGATTGCGACCTCAAGTTTTTTCATCTCATTTTCTAAACTTAACTGATCTGGTGATGTGCCAAGATTCGCATTTACCTTTGTTCTAAGTCCCTTTCCAATACCACAAGGTTTGATGCCTTTTCGTTTTATATTATGTGGAATAACTATGCTCCCATCTGCGACACCTGATCTTATATATTCTGGCGACAGTCCCTCTTGATCAGCGACAGACTCCATCTCATAAGTTATTTTTCCTATACGTGCATATTCTAATTGTGTCATTAAATATCGCCTCTTTCTTTTCTTAAACTTGAAAAAACTTGCTTTTCTATATCATAAAGCTTGAATCTCAGTTTTTTAAATTTTAAGGCAACATCGGCATTATAAAGCTTTGATAATTCTTCAAGAACTCTCATTGATTCCTGCGCCCGCCTAATATTTGCATACGCTATCTGACAAATGCTTGTGCGACTATCTTCTGAATTTGATCTAATTTCAATGCCGACATCACCAACACTATCACGAGCAGATAATAGATCATCATCACTTATAGGTAACTGCTTAGCTATGTCAATTATTTCATGCCTTGCAGATTTTATCTGTAAAGACAGGTCAGGATCATCAATTATAAACCTAATAATGTCCTCTACTACTCGTAATCCTTCTCGTCCTCTATTAAGATTTGCATCAATTATGCGAATTATTTTATTCATAGATAAAAAAGTTAAGCAAACTGTTATTTCAATATAAAATTACATGATAAATTTGTCCTTGTAAGAAATTATACAATTATTGTTCATATGTTGTCAACAGAATACCCTGCTGACCTGCTGATTCAGATTCTTGCTATTTACAAAAATAATATATTTGTGTATACTACGATATTAGAGATAAATTTTAATATTAAATCTATTATCTTGATTATAGAATTTTGGAGGTGTTGTTTTTTGGATAAAGTAGAATTTTATGGAGCAGGATTTCCCTATATGAATATAGATAACCTGCCGGGGAAATTAATAGTGTTAGAAGGCAATGATGGAGTTGGTAGATCAACTCAAATTGAGTTACTAAAACAATGGTTAGAGATTGAAGGTTTCGGCGTTTCAAATACAGGATTGGCAAGATCTCCTTTGACACAACCGGGACTTGACGCAGCGAAAGCAGGACATACACTTGGTAGATTGACGATGAATCTTTTCTATGCAACTGACTTTGCCGACCGATTGGAAAATCATATTATCCCTGCTTTGAGTGCAGGCTTTTATGTTCTATCGGACAGATATTTCTACTCCCTCATTGCCAGAAACGTTGTCAGAGGTGCAGACCCTTTATGGGCAAGGAAAGTCTATGGTTTTGCGTTAAAGCCTGATATTATCTTCTATCTAAAAGCCAGTGTTCCAACCCTCGTAAAACGTGTATTAAAAGGACGAGGATTTGACTATTGGGAATCTGGGATGGACGTTCGCTTCGCTGATAATCTTTATGATAGCTTTGTCAAATACCAAACTCAACTTATCAATCAGTTTGATAAAATGACCGATGAATTCGGTTTCATTGTCATTAATGCAAATCGTTCAATTCAAGCAGTCTTTGAGGATATAAAAGAACATACAAAAAAATTAATAGAATCAAATACAAGACATCAAATATGAAATATTTAACCTCTGAACCTGAAATTTTATTGACATGTTTACTAAATCATGATAGAGTAATGTTGATGGTGGAAACTCTTTGATATTATTCTTAATATGGAGATTGTGATATGAAACCGATAGTTTTTATAACGGTAGTCGCATTAATATTAATGTCAATAGTTAATATTAGCATCGGTGGAATGTTACGTCCACAAAATCAATTGGATATGCCTAATGTAGTATATAGAAAGGGTTGGGCTTTGGTTATCGGTATCAATAAATATCCCAATCTCCCAGGAAATCAATTGGACTGGGCTGTTGCTGATGCAGAAGCTGTTGCAAATCTTTTAATTCAAAAATTCGGATTTGAAAAGGAAAATGTGACTTTATTAAAAGATGCACAAGCGACAAAAGCCAATATTATGGAAAAATTAAATAATTTTTCTGATACCAATATGGTTGATCGTGAGGATTGCGTGCTTGTATATTTTTCTGGTCATGGTCAAACAGTCCCACTTCCAAGAGGTGCAGGTGAGATGGGGTTTTTGATCCCTTATGATGCAAAGATAGGCGACCTATCTAAACCGCCAAATATTGTAGATTATAGAAAATATTGTATAGCTATGAACGAGTTAAACGATGCAGCAAAGACTATCCCTGCGAAACATATTATATTTATAGTTGACGCATGTTATAGCGGACTTGTCTTGGGTAGCCATAGAGGAGGAATTAATACCGCCTTGCCTGATTATTTATCAAGGGTAGCTAAAACTGAGGTTCAACAAATGATAACAGCAGGAGGAAAGGGCGAAAAATCAGAAGAACGTCCAGATTTAGGTCATGGGGTTTTCACGTATAAACTTCTTAAAGGTTTGGAAGATGAATTAGCTGATGAAAATGGGGATCATGTAATAACGGGAACAGAACTTTACTCGTATTTAGCAAATGCAGTTTTACAGATGACCAATGGCAAGCAAAATCCACGTTTTGGAGTTGCTGATGAGGGCAATTTCCTTTTTATCCCACAAAAAGTTGAACCAGCAAAGGGAAAATTGGCAATTCAAGTTACTCCTGCTGATGCTGTCATAACCATAACTCCTGCTGGAAGTTCAAATGAAAGACCTTTTAACGTCTTATCAGGTGAGATAGAAGTTCCTATCGGAAACTACAATATAACTGCGGAAAAAGATGGTTATGAAACTGTTAGCAAAGAGAATGTAAAGGTAAATAAAGCTGTATCAACACAAGTAAAGCTAACTCTTAAACAGAAAGCCCCTGTTTCAGCAATAATAGATGGACAATTTTTGCCAAAAGATGCACAGGTTTTTATCAATGGTGTTAGAGTTTCTATGCCTTACAGCACAACTCCGGGGACGTATAAAATTCGCATAGAACGAAATGGATATAACCCTGTGGAAATAGATACCACTTTGAGTGCAGGGCAAAGATTTTCTCCAAATCCACAATGGACAGCTGTTACAAAACCGCCAGCTTTAGGGAAATTGCAGGTAAATGTTACTCCACGAGACGCAATGTTATCTGTGACATCAATAGATAGTGGAAGCACTTATGATATAGGGACAACAGGCGAGATTGACCTTCCCCCAGGCTCTTATGTTTTAACTGCAAAAAGAGAGGAATACAATGGTGAAGCTAAAAATATAACTATCACACCAAATCAAAGGACATTGATTACATTGACACTTAGACCGAAGAACCCTGAAAAAGCCCTTGCAACTATAGAAATTCCGAATTTGCCTGCTGACGCCAAAGTTTCAGTTGATGGTTTACCGGTTACTCAGCCATATCTTGTCTCACCCGGAAGCCATATTATTCGCATTGATAGGACAGGATTTAAGCCTTATGAAAAAAGAGAAAACCTTTCACCCGGTCAATCTTTCATCGTTCAGCCTGTTTGGATACCGATTGGAGCAGGACGAGGGTTACCTCCGATGTCTGCTATGGCAGTTTCAATGGTTATCCCTGGACTTGGACAGCATCTGCAGGGACATAGGAACCGTGGATTTATTTATGAAGGATTAATTTTGGGAACTGGAATATTTGCAATTATCACTACATCACATCATCATAGCACGCTAAATGAATATACTGATGTCCGAGATGAGCTTTACTTAGAAATGCAAAAAGAAATGAAAATGACTGTCAAGATAAAAAATTTATTTAACGAGCAAGATAAACTATATGATAAAGCGGTATCTGCAAAAAATCTTGCATTGATCTCACAAATTGCATTTGGGACGTTATGGGCTTTTAATGCTATTGATGCTGGCTTCTTAATAAAACCTAACCAAGATAATTCAGGGTTTTCTGTGAATATTCAACCGACAACTGATGGGGCTATTTTTGTAGCTAAGGCGTCTTTTTGAAAGGGAAGTAGAAGATATGAGCAAACATATTAATATCTTTTTTATCATATTGGTTTTTCTATTCTTTGGATGCACGGAGGATATTCCAGATAAATTAGATAAAAGCCAATTGCCTGCGCCTCCTGCACTTAAAGTTGTAAGCACGTCTGTTAAAAATGGGCAAGAGATCAACCCTGAGTATACTATATCAGTTTCGTTCAATAATTATATGGACATTATCAATATGGAAATATCTGGTGTCAAGGGAACCGTGGAGATTGACCCAACAGGTGCTTCTGCAACATTTAAACCGTTTTCAAAATTATCAGATGGTGCATATACTCTTACCGTATCAGGAAAAGATGAGTATGGACAAGAGGTAGGTCCTACATCAATAACATTTTATGTTAAAAGTGGAATACCAATAACAAAATCTTTGATCGCTTATACTTCAAACTTAGATGGTGATTATGAAATATATGTTATGAATACTGACGGCTCAAATATTAAACAACTTACATATAACTTCTCACAGGATACTCAGCCTGCGTGGTCACCAGACGGAAAATATATTGCGTTTTCATCTGATAGAGATGGAAGCTATATGTGGAATTCCGATATATTCGTAATGCGTAGCGATGGGACTGGAATAGTAAACCTTACCAAAACTATTGGAATAAATGAATACAGTGCGTTTTGGTCATTAGATAGCAAAAAAATAGGCTTTCTTTCTGATGCCAGTGGATCTGAAGATTATTATGTTATGAACATTGACGGAACTGGTGTAAGGTTAATGCAAGATTTTGAATTTCTTGACTTTGCATGGCCCGGTGTTTTCGGTGATTATTATATCTATGAGGAGCTTAACGGGAATTATGACATATTCATTGATCTTTTTGCTAATCCTAAGGGTGGAGTTAATTTGACAAAACATTCTGCAAATGATAGATACCCAACTTGGTCTCCCGATGGTCGTAAAATAGCCTTTGTGTCTGATCGCGATTTCAATAATGAAATATACATAATGAATTTTGACGGTTCAAACCAGACACGTATAACTTACAACAACGCAGATGATAATCACCCTAATTGGTCTCCGTTTTAATCCAGATAAGAAAAGCTTTGAAATCTAATGGTTTTTATGATCAAGTGTATCAATCAAAAAAAGAAATAAGAAAATCAATTATCAGTCTGAGAAATGCTCTTAGTCAAGACGATATTAAGTCAAAAAGCGATATAATTCAGGAAAAGTTATGGAAACTGATTGAAGATCATAAATTTCAATCGGTGATGTTTTATATCGCCTTTGGCAGTGAAGTTAGGACCCAAGATTGTATTAATAAAGCATTAGAAAAAGGTTTAGATGTCATTGTTCCAATATGTATCAAATCTAAACATTGCATAGATTTATTACCATCTAAATTGATCGATCCTTCATCTGAGTTGGCAATGGGGACATATCGCATCCTTGAACCAAAGCCAGAGTTCATAAGACCTTTCCCGCCAGATATGATTGATGTAGTAGTTGTTCCTGGCGTAGCATTTGATAAAAAATGTTATCGTATTGGATATGGTGCTGGATACTATGACCGATTCTTGCCAAAATGTAATAAATCTCTTTTTGTCGCATTGGCTTTTGAAATTCAAATTGTTGAGGATGTCTTCCATAATGAATGGGATATTCCCGTTGACCAAATAATAACGGAAGATAGAATAATTTTAAGGAATGATAGTAAATAGCTACTTCTGATGAAAGGAATTTTATCAATAAGAATTTTGATCAGTGAAAAGACTTTTATATATCTGAGAAATCAGTATTGAAAACTGATCAAGAAGGGGAAAAACTATGAATCTTGATGTATATACACCTGAACATAAATTAGAACTTGAGAAACTTTTAGATTCGCCTGCATGGAAAAAAGTTATTAACTCTGGGTTAGTTGATGAAGTTAAGTCAAATAGATTAGAGCCGAAAAAACTGAGACCGTTTATTGATACAGTGGTCAACCAACTATTAGAATTTAATGAAGAAAGAGTAAAACAACTTGTAGGCAAAAATCATATAACAGAGGACGAAATTTTATCTGAGTTAGCGAAATGGCCAGAGGATTTGAATGGAAAAGACCCTATAATATCCTTTTTAGGGTTTAATGTTACACCAGACTGTAATTTTAAGCCAAGATGTATATATTGCAATCAGCCTTATGTTGAACCGAAGGTTGATCTACAAACTTGGAAGGATATTATCACTGAATCAACATCTAATGTTACAGATTCTGGTCCTTACATATATATCACTGGCGGAGAACCTTTATTGCTTGGAGAGGATATTTGGGGCGATAATGGTCTGATACAGCATGCAACTGAGTGCGGAGCAGGCGTTAATGTGAACACTAACGCAAGCCTTATTACTCCTGAGGTCGCTTTATATTTCATCAAGTCTGGATTATCAAAAGTCCATATTTCACTTGATACACCTGATCGGGATATGCAAAACTATCTTCTTGGTGGAGATAGATTTGACGAGGTTTTGGAAGGGATATATAATATACAGATAGCAAGAGACCTTGTTGGAGTTGGTTATCCTGTTATCCATACAAATTGCGTTTTAACCAAAAAGAATCTTGAACATTTTCCATCATTGTTCGCTTTTATACTTGAAAAACATAAACAAACTGGGGAAAGAAGCGATCCGTTTTTCAATGACCTTTTTATGCATGTTATACCTGTTGGGGGAGCTAGTAACAATAATATAAGACCATCTGAAGATGAATTCAGGAAATTTTATACTGAAATATGGGATACTGTTTGCAAGATGTGGGATGACTATCAGGATAAAATGGGAGTTCCAAAAGAAAAACGAGGTGCATTATTTGGTTATTTCTCTAACCCATTTTTAAGAGTAAAGCATGAAGGCGGGCTTGACGCTTATGTAAAGGTATCTGCTGAAGGTGTTTATGGAAGTTTAGCGTTGTCAAAGCATTGCTATGTGGCACCGACACAGGCTACATTTACTCCCGAAGGAGATCAATATAGATGTGGGGCGCATGCAATCCGTCATACACTCCCAATAGGGAACATAAACGATCATGGTGTTTTTGAAAATATTAAGACAGGAATAAAGTCAATGTCTGTTTTACCGATAAAGGAACATTGCTACGGTTGTGCATTAGCAACTTTGTATATAAATCAAGCTGTTGAATCAAAACTTAAAGAAAAAGCTAAAACGATTATCGGATCAAATGAAAATCCACGTTAATCGGAAAGAGCAAGGAGAAATATGTTGAAAAAAATAAAACTAATTGAGCATTTAGCATTAATCAGTCCTATAATGCTAATTTTTTGCTTTCTTTTTGATGTCAATGCGGAAGATGGGAAATGGGTAAAGAAAGGAAATATGCCGACTGCAAAACTATCGCCGAGCTGTGTTGTAAACGGGAAAATATACCTCGTTGGTGGAATGTCTGATAGTCCTAATCCACTTTCTACTTTGGAAGAATATGATCCAGCGACGGATAAATGGACAAAAAAAGCAGACATGCCAACTCCAAGGGGCATGTTATCTGTCAGTGTTGTGAATGGAAAAATATACGCTATTGGCGGTGTAAGTCCCAGCACAACTCCAGCAACAGAAGAATATGATCCAATAACGGATAAATGGACAAAAAAAGCAGATATGCCAACTCCAAGATCGTTTCTTTCAGCATGTGCTATAAATGGAAAAATTTATGCTATCGGTGGAATAAATGAAAGCCTCAAAACATTGTCCACAGTAGAAGAATATGATCCAGTGACAAATAAATGGACAAAAAAAGCCAATATGCTTACTCCAAGAGCTTTTTTCTCGGCTATTGCGGTTAATAATAAGATTTACTGTTTCGGCGGATTTGCAAAAGTAGGTCCAATGGCGAATGGACGAGATAAGGAAGAAGTTTATCTTTCGTCAGTTGAGGAATATGACCCGATGACTAATAAATGGATAAGAAAAGCAGATATGCCAACAGGAAGGGCAGGGTTATCAACCAGTGTAATTAACGGGATTGTCTATGCAATTGGTGGTCAAACCGCGTCAGGGGAAAAGTTTTTTTTAACTGAAAGACCAATTAGCCTTTCAACAGTTGAAAAATACGATCCAAAAATAGATAGATGGACAAAAGCATCTAAAATGCCAACTGCAAGATATGCCATAGCAACTGAAGCGATAAATGGCAAAATATATGTCTTTGGCGGATCAGAGGACACGATAAAGCCTAGTTCTAAGGTTGAGGAATTTACACCTGAACAATAGGGAATGAAGAGGATTGAATTTTGGAACAGCAAATTGACTATGATGGTGCATGGAAAGAAGCATTAGATGAATACTTTGTTGAATTTATGTCATTCTTTTTCCCACAAGCATATAACAACATTAACTGGGATAAGAATTACGAATCCTTGAACAATGAACTGCAACAGATAACTCGTGATGCTGAATTCAAGGGACGTTATGTTGATAAACTTGTTAGGGTATGGCGAAAAGATGACCAAGAAGCATGGGTTTTAGTGCATATAGAAATACAAAGCCAAGTTGATATGGACTTTTCTAAACGAATGTATATTTATAACTATCGCATTTTTGATAGATATGATCGTTTAGTGGCGAGTTTCGCTGTGCTTGGCGATGAAGGTAAAAGTTGGAGACCGTCGTTTTTCGGTTATGAGCTATGGGGTTGTGAAGTTGGTTTCAAGTTTCCAAGTGTAAAACTAACGGATTATAGGGAAAAATGGAAAGAGTTAGAAGAAAGCGATAATCCTTTTGCGACAGTTGTCATGGCACATTTAAAGACTCAAGAAACGAAAGGGAATTTTGAGGCACGAAAATTTTGGAAATTTTATTTAATCAGAAGACTATACGAAAAAGGTTATAGCAAAGAGGATATAAGGAAACTATTCATTTTTATAGATTGGTTAATGTATTTGCCAGAGGAAGTAGAGAACCAACTTCGTTATGAAATACGGAAATATGAGGAGGAAAAGAACATGCAACATATATCAACAATTGAAAAAATTGCTATCAAAGAAGGATGGCAACAGGGATTGCAACAAGGATTGCAACAAGGATTGCAACAAGGATTGCAACAAGGATTGCAACAAGGATTGCAACAAGGATTAGAAAAAGGTATATTAGAAGGTATATTAGAGGGCATCAAAATAATGCTGGATTTCAGATTTGGAGATTCGGGTTTGAAGCTTTTACCAGAAATTTCTCAAATAAAAGATGTGGAACTGTTAAGGAAGATATTGAATGAGATCAAATCCATAAACAGTCCAGATGAGTTACGTAAAATTTACGATTCAAAAAATGAATAAGGCTAAATTTACATAGGATGGATTAAATTATGTCTTCAAATGCTGTTAAGTTAGTGACCGCTTATGTTTACGATCTCGATCTTCAAATTGAGGCAAATAGACAAAAGAAAAATTATTGGTATAAATACATAAAAGAGATAAACGAACAATTAGGTCTTCGTGCAAAAGAGATTTCTAGTAAATCCATAGAAAATAAGAGCTCGCTTGATGATATAGGTGTATTATTTATTGGGGATTTACCGTTATATAGGATCACAGAAGCAGTTAAATCAAATCTTGATGAATGGGTGAAAAATGGCGGTATCCTTATTGGGTTTAAGACTTGCGGATTGGATAACATATTTGGCAACACAAATGATAAAGAGATCGTTCAATTAGAAAGCGATTTCTCAATATCAGGATATTTTTCATTAAATCACGATCCGCTTACAACGGGGATTCATTCTTACCTTCACCCTGAGCAAAATTTGATAATTTTTTCAAACATATATTGTATAAAGCCAGATAGTTCAAGAGAAATAGCTCGTCTTTACGATACAGATCAAAAAGATACAGGTTATTCAGCTATAACTGGAAGGAAATACGGCGATGGATATGCCTATTATTTCGCTTTTAATGTCCCACAGACAATATGGGTATTACATCAGGGAATACCTATAACCTATGATCGTGATGGAGATGGATATTTTCGGACAGGCGATCTTATTGCAATAGGTCAAAACGAGCGAGAAGTGCTTTATGCAGATGAGATACTATTTCTTATACAAAATATGATCGCACATAAGCCACAACCTTTGATCTATCAAATACCACCGAAAGATGATCAAGTGCCTGATGCAATGTTCTTTTGGGGAGGAGATGATGAAGCAGCGAAAGGGACACAAGCTTGGGCTTCTAATTGGATGAAAGAAAAAGGATTGCCTTATCATATCAATATAATGCAGAATGCCAAAGGCGAGTTCACTATGACCAAAGAGGAAGTTTCAGCTATCAAAGCCAATGGACATGAGCCTTCGCTTCATTTTAATTTCATTGATAATTTCAGTCCTTTTGCTTTCACAGAGGCGGATATTAAAAAGCAGGCAGACGATTTTTATAATGCCTATGGATTTTATCCGATATGCACCGTCAACCATTGGTGTAGATGGACAGGTTGGGCTGATACTGCACGATGGATAAAAAATGCAGGAATAAAAGCAGATAATAGCTTTATTCACCATCCACTACCGCCATTGAATCCCGCTAATAGACTTGGATTTGTTTTCGGAACATGTTTTCCATTTTATTTTTATGATGATTATGAACACGGAAACGAAAGGATAGATTTTCTTGAAGAACCTATCACTGCCTATGAGATAGGTTACAGTGCGACTGATGTTAATGACTTTGACATTATCCATAAATCTATTGATTTTGCTGTCTATTATCATCTTGTTATGGATATGTTTTATCATCCGATAAATATCTACAATCACAAAGCCTGCCGATCAGCCATTGAAGAGGATTTACGTTACATAGAAAGTAAAGGAATAATTGCAGTCCATAAGGGTAATGATGGAGTATGGGAGTGGTGGCAGAAACGCTCTCAGTCTGACATTTCAGACGTTGTTATAGATGAAAACGGATCAATTAGCTTCAACGCAGATTGCAAATATGATGATGGCATGATCGTAAGAGTGCCATTAAGTTCGGATAAATTAGAAGTTATTCCGACTTGCGATGGTAAACCCGCAAGTTTTAAGATACGTAAAGACTTTGGAAAAGACTGGTTATTTGTTATAGTCCCAAAAGGTGAGCATATTATATTGATAAAATGGAGATAAAGATATGAGAAAAGTCAGATATGAAGAAATGTTGCCTTATGAGGTCGTCAAAGCGAGAGAAGAAAAACCCGTTGCCTATCTTCCTATTGGCGGTATTGAATGGCATGGCGAACATAATCCACTCGGATTGGATACGGTCAAAGCACATGAGCTTTGCATAAGGGCAGCACAGAAAGGCGGAGGGTTGGTGATGCCGCCGCTTTTTTGGGGAGAAAGCAGAAAAAGCCATCTGCTTGAATACAACTACAATGTTGACAATAAGGTTACGGATAAGATGCACCTTAAACCATTCACCGATGATGACTATATGGGCGGAATATCTCCAGAAGAAGAACAAGCCTTCTATGAACATCTATTAACACATATCTATTATGAGTTAAAAAGTCTTGGATTCCGTGTCATATTCGTCCTTTGTGGACATTATCCATTAAAAGAGCATGCAGTTAAAACTGCCCAGCAGTTTATGGAGAAAAACCAAGAAATTAAGATATATGCTGGAATAGAAGCTGATCCTGTCCGTGATATTTATCCTAATGGTGGAGATCATGCTGGCAAGTGGGAAACCTCAATTATGGCAACGTTGCGTCCTGAACTTGTTGATGTTAGCGTGCTTGGCGATGATATGTCAGTCAAACCTATCGGTGTCTATGGAGAAGACCCTCGTTGCGATGACTTAAAAGAATTTGGACAAAAAGTGACACAGAATATTATAAATAGAATGGTAGAAATAACAGACAATATGCTTAAAGAGCTTGGGTTATTGTAATTCTTTTTGGATATTGAGGGCATCAAAGAATGGAAGATGGACACAGAAAAACATGGAAAACATTTACTAATCACATACAAAACATAGGTCAATTGTCTATATATTATCTTTTGTTTCTAATCGTGTTTATATTATGTAATTCGGCATTTTCTTGGGAAGTTACAAAAACCGATCATTTCACAGTATTTTATGATCGGGAACATGAATGGCAGGCGAAAAAGTTTTTACAATCCCTTGAATATTATCGCCCAAAAGCAGAGAAATTGACTGGCAATATCAAATACCATACGCCTGTTATCATTGAGGATATAGGGACGACTTCAAACGGAATGACCGACCCTATATTCAACAGGATAAATCTATTCACCTATCCCCCATCAGCTTCTGTATTAGGGGCTGGAACGCAAAGTTGGGAGGCAGATTTAAGTCTCCATGAATATATCCATTTACTCCATCTATCAAAAGTCGGCGGAATTATGAGAGTGCCTAAAGCTTTGTTTGGCAACTTATTTATGCCTAATCTTTTTTCTCTCGGCTGGGTAGTAGAGGGTATTACGGTTTATGGCGAATCTCAAATATCACCATATCAAGGCAGGCTTAATGATGGCTATTATAGCTCTTATATTGCGTCAAGAGTGAAAGATAATAGATTTCCTTCCATACTAAAAGCTGCCTATCCTCCGATGGAATATCCATATCTTGATGGCATTTATAACTATGGAGGAATGTTCTTTGACTATTTAGCAAAAACCTATGGCGAGAACAAGTTTAGAGAATTCTTTGATAGATATGGCTCATCTATCCCGATAGTTATGTTTAATTTTTCAGCTAAACAGACTTATGGGGCATCGTTCAAAGATTTATGGAAAGATTGGCAACAATACGAATATGATCGCTTCAAGGACTTTGGCATGGAAGGCGAAAAACTGACCGATAACGGATGGTATATTTTTGATTTAGCTTTTCACAATAACTATCTTTATTATTCTAACATATCTATTCAAAAAACTGCCCCGTTTAATGCACAAAAATTTGCCAAAATAATTCAGAAAGACGTCATAACAGGAAAAGAGAAATGTCTAATTTCCACAACTTCATTTTTCCCCGTGCCAATGAAAATAAATGAAAACAAGTTATACTATGCAATTGAAGAATTGAAACGAGGTTATGCAAATACTACCTATATGGGATTTGGGTTCTATTCAGTTATTCACGAGAAAGACCTGTCAAATGGAGAAGATAAGGTAATTTTGAAAGATGAGGTTCGGGGTTTTGAAATTCTAAACGATAAAACCATCATATATTCTAAAGATCGGAAAGATAGTTTCGGTTCTGAGATCATCAAATATGATATGAGGTCAAAGGAAAAGACGAAGCTATTTGATTCTGATTACATTATTGACCGTATAGTAATAAGAGGAGAGAGAGCTATTGTCTCAGGACGAAAGGATTGGGAAAATTACAGTATCTATTACCTAAACTTATCTAATGGAGAGATGACTCCTATCGTTGATACGCCTTATTTTGAAGGTCATCATACTTTTTGCGGAAATAGGCTTTTCTTCACTGCGAACTATGGCGGAAAATTCGCGATCTATTGCAGAGAATTATCCTCTGGCAAAACGTATCGTCTCACAAAAAATGGCTATTCAACAAATCCAAACTATGAGCCAGAAAGTCAAAAATTATATTACATAGGTCTAAACTCCTATGGTTTTGATATTTATGCAAAAGATGTTGAATGGGAGGAGTTTGAAATTCCTGAATTTGAGCGATTTACCCCACCAGAGTTTGATATAGAATACAAGATGACAAAAGGCGGATATATTGACAATCTGAAAACACTATTTCCTGTGTTACATATCCCTTCTTTATCAATAGGTCCAAAAAATGAGACAAGACTTGGGATCGGATTAGTTGGTGAAGATGCACTTGGTCATTTTCCTTATAGCATTGACTTCCTTTATGACTTAGATAAAAAAGAGCCTTTGTTTGATGCGAAATTTTCAGTAAACATGCTTTCTCCATTTTCCACAACATTTTCTGCATACAATAAAGATGATAAAAAGCGATTTTCATTGGACATGCAATATCCATTGTTGATGAGATTATCGTCGGGAATATCCGATCTAACCGTTGGGCTATCGGGAAAAGTTTTTAATGATTCAGAGAGTAAATCATTGAAAAGGCGAGAGATAGCTCCAAGTATCAACACTACTTTTAATTTTCCATTGACAACTATTGGATTAAACATCAGCACACCGATAGAAAGGCAAAGCGTCGGATCAAGGATCGATCGTAGTGGAATAATATCTGAACTCCGCATCAATCAGTATCTCAAAAAAAGCGCACTTCGTATTAAAACAAAAGGCATTTATGACCCAGATAATACATACGATCCTGAAAAAGATGACAAAGAAGATGCCCCTTTTCCTGTAATTCGCGGATATAAAGACCCATTGGACGCAAAGATCGGCGTATCTTTTTCTGCTGACATTTCAGCACCGATATTAAATATAAGAAAAGGCATATTCTTAATGCCTTACATATTCTTTGAAGACGTCTGTGCTGATGTCTTTTTTGACGCTTCTGTCCAAAAGGGAGGCAAAAATTCCATCGCATCAACAGGTTTGGAATTGCATTTAGAGACTAATATAGCTATGTGGATTCCGCTTGATCTTGGCATAAGGCTTGTCGCAAACAAAGACAAAAAATATAAGTTTGAACCGATTATAAGCACAAACGCCGAATTTTAAGAGAGTGTCATTTAAATACTGATAAGCAAAAAAGAGATATAAATGATAAATGGACATTTCTAAAAAGGTATTAAGAACGATAAATAAATATAAAATGATAGGAAAAGGAGATAAAATCGTCCTTGCGGTATCAGGTGGTCCTGATTCTACTGCTATGCTATACATTATGAACGATCTGAGAGAGGAATTAGGATGTTCTTTATATATTGCCCATCTCAATCATTGTCTCAGAGGTGAAGAATCCTCCGCAGATGCAGAATTTGTCAAAGAGCAAGCAGAAAAATTGCATATCCCTTTCACAATTGAAAAGATTGACGTAAAAAGCATGATAACTAATAAAGAATCACTGGAAAGCGGAGCAAGACGAATTAGGTATGATTTTTATAGAAAAGTGATGTCTGAAACAAAAGCCGATAAAGTCGCACAAGGTCATACCGCAGACGATCAGGCGGAGACAATATTAATGAGGCTTTTGCGAGGATCAGGGACAAAAGGATTAAGTGGAATTCCTCCTATCCGTGATGGCATATATATTAGACCTTTGATAGAGATAAGCAGATCAGAAGTTGTGGCATATTTGCAGAATATCGGCGTCCAACCAAGATGGGATTCTTCCAATCTCAGCACTGAATATGAGAGAAATCGGATAAGACATGAGTTAATTCCGCTTATTGAAAAACGTTTCAGCCCAAATATAAAGGCTATACTCCAACAGACAGCAGAGATACTACGTTCAGAGGACGATTTTTTAGACACTATCGCGAAATCCGCTATGGCTAAATGTATTAAAAACAATGGGAACGAAGTTGAAGGCGTTATAGATGATCTAAAAAAATACCATATAGCAATCCAACGTAGAATAATAAGGTTAGCGATAGAGTCAATCTTGGGCGATCTAAACAGATATGAATTTCAACATATAGACGAGATCATGGCTTTAATTGAAAGCGGAACGACAGGAAAATCTATAAGTCTGCCAAGAGGTATCATTGCAGAAAAATCCTATGGAAAAATAATCATCAAACTTGATAAAGAAGAGTATGTTGAACCTTTTGATTTTACTATTAAAGTTCCCGGAGAGACCGAAATCCCAAGTTTAGGGCTTAAAGTCATGACTTTTGTTGGTAACGTAGATAGCTATTCAAAAGAGATTTACCAAAAGACGTTTGATTATGACGTTGTAAACGGCGAGCTTCATTTACGAAACAGGCGAAAAGGCGATAGATTTCAACCTCTTGGGATGTCAAGCACAAAGAAATTAAAAGAATATTTTATTGACGAGAAAATACCCAAATCACAGAGAGATAAAATACCGATTTTAACTGATGGGAATAAAATAATGTGGGTTGTTGGTTATAATATTGATGATAGATTTAAGGTAACGACCCAAACAAAAACCCATCTAAATGTAACGGTCAGTTTTCTGCAACCGCCTGACAAAGTCTGACCGTTACCTATATAATCTATTATGGATCAATTATGGATCAATTCAAAAATCCCTCCAAATATGTTGAAAAAATCCTACTTAACGAGGAGACTATCCTTCAAAGAGTCCAAGAACTCGGCAAACAGATAACGAAAGATTATCAAAACAAAGATGTATTATTGATCTGCGTGTTGAAGGGTGCTTTGGTATTCTTTGCTGATTTAATAAGGGACATCAATATTCATTTTGATTTTGACTTCGTTCAACTGTCAAGTTATGGAAATAGCACTCAATCCTCTGGCAATATCGTCTTTCTCCGTAAGCCTTTAATAGATATAAACGATCGCGATATTTTAGTCGTTGATGATATATTAGATAGTGGATTAACTTTATCCTATTTGAAAAGCTATCTATTATCAAAAAATCCATCAAGTTTAAAAATTTGTGTTTTATTAAACAAGGTATCTCATAGAATTCAACCGATAGAAGTTGACTATATTGGCTTTAATATACCAGATGAATTCGTCGTAGGTTACGGACTTGATTTTAATGATATGTATAGGGGATTGCGATATATAGCGGTATTGAAAGATGAAAATTGACAATCAATACATAGTTGATCAGGCAGATGCAGGGATAAGGCTTGATAAATTTATCGCTGATAAAGAGAGCAGTTTATCTCGGTCTTTTATACAAAAACTCATATCAAAAGGTCAAATAACTGTCAATGATGATCTTGTCAAGCCCAGTTACAATGTCCATTATGGCGATATTGTAAAAATTCGTATAGAAAAGACAGAGACTGAATCCATTCTCCAAGCGGAAGACATACATATTGACACCGTTTACGAAGATGATGAAGTTATTGTCGTCAATAAGCCTGCGGGAATGGTTGTCCATCCGGGAGCGGGTGTCAGTTCTGGCACTCTTGTTAATGCGGTTTTATCAAAGTTATCACTTGACTTCCAAGAAGATGACGAAACAGAAGATGATGAGATAGACATAAGTTCAATAAGTCCGCAAAGACCGGGCATTGTCCACAGGATAGATAAAGGCACTTCTGGCTTACTTGTTATCGCCAAGACTACCAACGCTTATTATAACCTAACGGGACAAGTCCAAGAACATAGTATGAATAGACGATATATAGCAGTAATCTGCGGAGTTCCTAAACAGGATCAAGGGACGATAATTGCCCCAGTTGGCAGAAGCAGTCGTGACAGAAAGAAGATGGCAGTTACACCTACGGGCAGAACAGCGATAACGCATTTCAAAATTTTGGAGAAATATACTTCATTTTCTTTGATTTCTGTAAGATTAGAGACGGGTCGCACACATCAGATCAGAGTCCATTTCTCGTATATAGGTCACCCTGTTGTAGGAGATACTGAATACGGTGGACAGAACAGGGCGTTGAATGTGAAAACTTCAGAGTCGGTAATGAATGCGATAAGAAGCCTAAAAAGACAAGCTCTTCATGCCGAATTGCTTGGCTTTAAGCATCCAAAGACAGGAGAATATATGGAGTTTTCCGCACCAATTCCCGATGATATACAGAATTTGATAGATGCCTTAAGAAATGAAAATTGAAAACTAATTATCTTGTGATTTTTTTCAATTCAAAGTATAATTATGTAGTTGTCATTTGACGCAATAAATACTTGGAATATTTTAGAAAAGTGAAAATGCGACTTAAAATAGAAAAACACAAAAATATTCTCGATACTTGATATTTCATATTATCCAGTGTGCTTCTGTGGCTAACAATAAAAGTGATAATATAAGATGCCATTTTAGCTACTTTTATGTAGCTGATTATACCAACAAACAAAAAATTGGAGGAGTATTTAATGGGAATCAAAACAACAATTGATGGAAACGAAGCGGCTGCTTATGCAGCTTATAACACTAATGAAGTGATCGCTATTTATCCGATTACACCTTCATCGCCTATGGGGGAATTCTCAGATGAATGGTCAGCAATGGGCAAACCGAATATCTGGGGAACTGTGCCTCAGGTGACAGAGATGCAAAGTGAAGGCGGAGCTTCTGGTGCTGTTCATGGTGCATTGCAAGCAGGGGCTTTGACAACGACTTTTACCGCATCTCAGGGATTATTGCTTATGATCCCGAACATGTATAAAATAGCTGGTGAGTTGACATCAACAGTCTTTCATGTCTCCGCACGATCATTGGCAATACACGCACTTTCAATATTCGGTGACCATAGCGACGTTATGGCTGTTCGCCAGACAGGGTTCGCTTTGATCGCATCAAATTCCGTTCAAGAAGTCGTGGACACGGGACTTATTGCTCAAATGGCAACGTTGGAATCACGCGTTCCATTTCTTCATTTCTTTGACGGATTCCGCACTTCACATGAAATTATGAAGGTTGATCTACCGACTAAAGAAGATATGCTCGCTATGATAGATGACGATCTTGTTCGCGCACATCGTGAACGTGCTTTATCACCAGATAGACCAAAAATAAGGGGAACTGCACAAAACCCAGATGTCTATTTTCAAGGGCGCGAAGCGTGCAATAAGTTCTATCTCGCATGTCCAGACATAGTCCAAAAAGCTATGGACAAATTCGCAAGCATTACAGGACGGCAGTATCATCTGTTTGACTATGTAGGTGCGCCAGATGCGGATAGAGTCATAGTTATTATGTGTTCAGGTGCAGAAACTACACATGAAACCGTTGATTATCTCGTGGACAAAGGCGAAAAGGTCGGCGTCCTAAAAGTCCGATTATATCGTCCATTCTCAATTAAACATTTTATTTCCGCTCTGCCTGAATCTGTAACAAACTTGGCTGTCCTTGATAGAACAAAAGAATCAGGAAGCATTGGAGAACCATTATATCTTGATGTTGTCAACGCATTATCAGAATCAGACAGAAAAATCAAGGTTATCGGTGGACGTTATGGGCTATCATCAAAGGAATTTACACCCGGCATGGTTAAAGCTGTCTTTGATGAGATGAAAAAGGAAGTTCCAAAAAAGCATTTCACTGTCGGCATATATGACGATGTGACAAATACAAGCCTTGATTTTGATCCTACATTCTCAGTTGAAGACCCAAAGACAGTCAGGGCATTATTCTATGGACTTGGATCAGATGGCACTGTCAGTGCAAACAAAAACTCCATCAAAATCATTGGAGAGGATACTGACAACTATACCCAAGGATATTTTGTCTATGATTCAAGAAAAGCTGGCACTGTCACAATGTCCCATTTACGTTTTGGGTCTAAGCCTATTCACTCTATTTATCTTATCGGCGGTGCAAATTTTGTCGCATGTCATCAATTTTCGTTCCTTGAAAGGATAAATGTCCTAAAAATGGCTCAGCCCGGTGCGACGTTCTTGTTAAATAGTCCTTATGGACCAGACGAGGTATGGGATCATATACCTAAGACTATACAGGAAGAGATCATCAATAAAAAGATCAAATTCTACGTTATTGATGCAGTCAAAGTTGCAAGAGAAGCAGGCATGGGAAACCGCATTAATACAACAATGCAGGCATGTTTCTTTGCCATAAGTAACGTAGTGCCAAGAGAAGAGGCTATCGCAGGAATTAAAAAATCCATAGAAAAATCCTACGGAAAAAGAGGACCTGCTATCGTTCAGATGAATTTCAGGGCGGTTGATATGGCGGTTGATAACCTATTTGAAGTTAAAGTGCCAGACAAAGTCACCGCAACTTTTGATATACGTCCTCCTGTTCCACCAGAGGCGCCAGAGTTTGTAAAGACGGTTACCGCAAAAATCATCGCAGGAGAAGGCGATCTACTTCCTGTCAGTGCAATGCCCGTTGATGGGACTTTCCCCGTAGGGACGACGAAATGGGAGAAGAACAATATTGCTTTGGAAATGCCTGTATGGGACCCAGAGACATGTATTCAATGCGGAAACTGCGTAAGTATATGTCCACATGCTGTTATACGTTCAAAAGTTTATTCGCCTGATTTGTTGGCAAATGCACCATCAACATTTAAGTCAACAAAATCAACTTGGCGACAATTTGAGAATACTGTATTTACCATTCAGGTATCGCCAGAGGACTGCACTGGTTGCGGATTGTGTGTCCATGTCTGCCCTGCCAAGAATAAAAAGCAAGAGGGACTTAAAGCTATAAATATGATGCCACAACCTCCGATTCGGTTTCAGGAGAGGGAAAATTGGAACTTCTTCCTTACTTTGCCAGAAATTGATAGATCACAGCTTACTCTATCAAGGATCAAAGATTTGCAGTTAGTCCAACCGTTGTTTGAATTTTCTGGCGCATGTGCGGGTTGTGGTGAGACGCCTTATGTAAAGCTTTTAAGCCAGCTATTCGGTGATAGGGCGCTTATCGGAAATGCAACTGGATGCTCATCTATCTATTGTGGCAACTTGCCTACTACTCCATGGACAACCAATAAAGATGGTCGCGGTCCTTCTTGGTCTAACTCGTTATTTGAGGATAACGCAGAATTTGCAATGGGTATGAGGCTTGCCATTGATAAACAATTGGAGTTTGCCCTTGAATTACTTGGTCGCTTATCGTCAGAATTAGGCGATGAACTCGTTCAGGCAATTGTCAATGCTGATCAATCTACTGAATTAGGCATAAATCAGCAAAGAGAAAGAGTTGCGATATTAAAGAAGAAATTAGCAGACTTAAAGTTAGTAGATGCGAAAATATTACTTAGCATAGCTGATGTCTTTGTTAAAAAGAGCGTCTGGGCACTTGGCGGTGATGGTTGGGCTTATGACATCGGATATGGCGGACTTGACCATGTCATAGCGTCCGGTCGTAATGTAAATATACTCGTATTAGATACAGAAGTTTATTCCAATACAGGTGGACAGATGTCAAAGTCAACACCGAGAGGTGCTGTCGCTAAATTCGCCGCAGGTGGAAAACCAACGTCTAAAAAAGACCTCGCTTTGATGGCGATGAATTATGGCAGTGCTTACGTTGCCAGAGTTGCCATTGGAGCAAATCCCCAACAGACGATCAGGGCATTCCTTGAAGCAGAAGCATATAACGGTCCTTCTCTTATAATCGCTTATTGCCATTGCATCAATCATGGCTACGATATAACAGGTGGAAACGGGCTTGAACAACAGAAAGCAGCTGTCAATTCAGGTCATTGGCTTCTTATGCGATACAATCCTGATCTGATCAAAGAGGGCAAAAATCCTCTTACAATAGATTCAAAAGAGCCGTCAATCTCGCTTGATAAATACATATATAACGAACCGAGATATACAATAGTCCAACGTAGTAAACCAGAGCTTGCTAAAAAGCTATATGAATTAGCTGAACAAGACATCGCTCTTAAATGGCGACTTTATCAGCAATTGGCGTCCATGTCTTATGAAAATCTTAAACCAGAAACAAAACAGGAATAGATGCTAAGATCCAAAGATTCTAAGATTTTGGTTTTATGGACTTGAATAGGTCTAATCCCTTAATCTTAGAATCTTTTTAATCCAATATAGGAGAGAAATAATGGCAGATTTATCAACAAAATATATGGGCTTGACGCTTCAAAACCCATTGGTAGTTTCCCCATCAACTTTATGTAAGAAAATAGATAACATTAAAAAAATGGAAGATGCAGGGGCAGGTGCTGTCGTCTTACATTCATTATTTGAGGAACAAATTATCCTTGAAAATCAGGAGATCGATCGCTATTTGACACAGGGAACTGACACGTATGCGGAATCGCTTACTTATTTCCCTAATGTCGGCGATTTTTGGGCAGGACCAGACGAATATTTAGAGCATATCCGTAAGGCAAAAAATGCCGTTAAAATACCCATAATAGCCAGTCTTAACGGCGTATCATCTGGCGGTTGGATAAGCTATGCCAAAGAGTTTGAAAGTGCAGGTGCAGACGCTATTGAGTTAAATATTTACTATATCCCAACCGATCCTGATATGGTCTCGCAACAGGTTGAATATATGTATATTGACGTTGCAAAAAACGTTAAGGATAGCGTCAAAATCCCAGTTGCTATCAAGATAAGCCCATTTTTTAGCTCAATGGCTTATATGGCAAAACAATTTGATCAATTGGGAATAGATGCTTTGGTCATGTTCAACCGATTTTATCAGCCTGATTTTGATCTTAAAACTATGACAGTTACTCCTAACCTTGTTCTGAGCACATCAGACGAATTAAGGCTTCGCTTGCGTTGGGTAGCCATTCTTTATGGACGCATCAAAGCTGATATGGCAGTTACTGGTGGAGTTCATACAGTTGACGATGTCATAAAATCTATTTTGGCAGGTGCAAATGTTGCAATGATGACGTCAGCAATAATGAAAAATGGCATAAACCATATAACAAGACTCAAAAACGAGCTTGCAGAATGGATGGATAAGCACGAATACAAATCACTCAACGAGATACGAGGCAAGATGAGTCAACAATCGGTGAAAGAGCCATCAGCATTTGAGCGTGCTAATTATATGAAAGTGATAAAGTCATATTCGTATGAGTAAAATTCTTATTGTTTTATAAAATTCCTCTAAATTTCCCTTGAAAAAGACTTTTTCATCTTTCTTCACCTTTGAAAAAGGAATATAGGCGTTAAGTTAAGGACTTTTAACCCCGAAGTGGTGATATATTTATAGAAAACACATAAATAAAAAATTTTTAGCTCCGTCAGGAGCGACATATTTCCCCATCATATTTCGCTCTGCTTCCGCTTTGTATTTTGGTGTTTATCGTTTCTATAAATATGGCGCCCCTTTGGGGCTAAAAACAACATTATCTCACGCCAAAAATAACTTTAGTAAATGTATAAGAGAAATAAATCATTAGCTTACATAATCTGCGGTATATTTATTATAATATCCATAATTGGCGTGACATTAGCATTAACAAAACACAATACAAGACCAAAGCTAATTATGGCGTCAACTGCTTTTGTGTTTACCGCTTTGACTGCTTTCATAGAAAATAGGTCAAAATATGGACTTTTTGTCTTAATTGGTTTAATCTTTTGTTGGCTTGGAGATTTTTCAGGTCATTATAATTTCAAGGCAAGCGTTGCCTCTTTTGCTTTGGCGCATATTTCATTTATCTCTGCTTTTTTATATATAGGCATTATAAGGAAAAGAGCTTTAATATCACTTTGCGTATTCTCTATAATAAGCATTTTTATCGCTTATTGGTTATATCCTTATGTCCCTAAATCTGATCAGCCTTTTGTTTTCATATACATAGTCATAATAACCGTTATGATAATTATCGCATTTGGAACAAGGACAAATCCTGTTCAAAAGGTGATATGGTTAGGGGCAATTTTGTTTTATGTGTCCGATATATTCGTTGCACGACGGAAATTTGTTGATCCAAGTCATATCAACGCTTTTATTTATCTTCCGTTGTATTATGCTTCTTGCATAGTTTTTGCGATTAGCAATTTAGTTTATAAAAAGGATTATCACTTATGAATTTAGGTTTAGGTATAGATACTGGTGGGACATATACAGATTCAGTAATAATTGACTTTGATTCTGGCAGGGTTTTGGCAAAGGCAAAAGCTTTGACGACCAGATATGATCTATCTGTTGGCATTGCCAATTCCATTGACAATCTTGGAGAATTTGATGCGTCAAAAATAAAATTGGTCTCTGCATCAACAACTTTAGCGACAAATTCCATAGTTGAGGGCAAGGGCGCTAGGGCATGTTTAATTGGGATAGGCTATGACAAAGACACGCTTTATAATTATGGTCTTGGGGACTCGTTTCCGATAAAAGAAGTGAGATTAATAAACGGCGGACATGATATACAGGGTCACGAGATTAAACCGTTAGATATTGAATCCCTGCAAAAATCCATTTTAGAGACAAAAGGTGTCGTAGATGCTTATGGCATATCTGCTTATGGTGGAGTTAGAAATCCTTCTCACGAGATAAAAGCACGCGAAATGGTAAAGGAATTTGCAGGTTTGCCAGTTATATGCGGACATGAACTAACCAGTAGTCTTAATTCTATCAGAAGAGCTATAACGGTTGCATTTAATGCCCGATTAGTGCCTGTAATTAAAGAACTGTTGACATCTATTAAAGATGTTCTCCATGATAGAGGAATAAAAGCCCCTTTGATGGTAGTAAAAGGTGATGGTCATATCGTCAGCGACGAGTTTGCTATGGAACGCCCTGTGGAGACTATCCTATCAGGTCCTGCTGCAAGCATAACAGGTGCAAGCTATTTATCAAGTGCAAAAACAGGGATCGTCGTTGATATGGGAGGGACGACAACTGACATCGCGATTATAAGAGATGGTATCCCTGATGTTAGGTTAGAAGGTGCAATGGTCGGTGGATGGAGAACCAGTATCCGTGCCGCGGATATACATACATCAGGGCTTGGTGGAGATAGCCATATAACAATTGACCGAAGCGGAAAGATCAATCTAACTCCTAAAAGAGTGATACCTCTATCGTTAGCTTCTGCTAATTATGAAGAGATGATTGATGAATTAGAACGATTGGCACAGAGGGAATGGACCACATATTTAGTTGGACCTACCGATTTCCTTATCAGAATGAAGGAGGCGAATCACTATGCGTTAAGTGATAACGAAAAGGCTATATTAGATATGCTTGGTGATAGACCGAAATCATCTTATTCGCTATCTGTTGATCTTGATCTTCTACATCCAGCGTTACTCAATACTACCAGCCTTGAAGAACATGGCATTTTGGCAAGAATTGGGCTTACACCTACGGATATATTGCATGCAGAAGGAACATATTCCAAATGGAATTCTGAATCTGCAAGAATAGCTTCTGAAATTTACGCAAGGCACTTAGGTATCGGATACAAAGAATTTATCTCATATATGAAGGAAAAAGTTATAGATAAGCTTTCTACTGAGATACTTAGCAAAATTATCGCAGATGAGATTGACACGGATGTTAATTTTGATTCCAAGCTTTGTTCCATATTGCTTGAAAAGATACTTGGCAAATCAATAGTTCCGAATTTAGAATTGAAGACATCGGTAAAGATACCGATAATAGCGATTGGGGCGCCAGTTTCGTCTTATTTTCCCAAGGTGGCATCTCAATTGGGCGCCGAACTCATCATCCCTGAACATGCTGAGGTTGCAAATGCCATAGGTGCGATCACTGGAAGCATAATTGAGACAGTTGATATTCTCATTGATCCTATATATTCTCCCGCAGGATTAGTCTGTTATACTGTCCATACACCTATTGACAAAGTTGATTTCAAGGACCTTCCAAGTGCAGTAGCTTATGCGGAGAAAGTAGCGGGAAATTTAGCAAGAGAAAGAGCTATACAAGCAGGGGCAGGAAAACAATTAGATGTCAGAATTCAAAGGACTGATGAGACTGCAACCCCTGCGGAAGGATATGGGAATACTGACTTTTTGCTTTCCTCTCATATAAAGGCGACTGCTATAGGTAAGCCTGATATTATTGAGCAGTGATCGTGGTGTCCACATAAAGTTGTTAGAATGCAAATTAAATCATCAAGGCAATGAAAATGGGGATTTTATTATGAAAAAGTTATTATTCTTCGTATTATGCTTTTAACAATTCAAACATTTGCATTAGCAGGCAGCAATCCACTTCTGAAATACACATTTGACGGAAACACTGTTCAAGGCAATACTGTTAAAGACATAGCAGGGAAAAACGATGGGACAATTAACGGCGGAGCGAAACAGATCAATAACGCAATAGAATTTGATGGGAAAGACGGTTACATTGTGACACCAGCACTTGAAGCAAGGATCGCTGGAAAGGTCGGTTTTACAGTAATTGGTCGCTTCAAGACTAATCAAGTTCCAAACGGACCTTTATGGATGTGGGGCGATAATGCAAAGCCGAGTTCTTCTAGCGCAGCAGAAGGACCCGTCGGTTGGAGGACGACAACAAAATTGTTTGCTGCTGGTTTTTACAATAATGGACACTTTTATGCGGATGCCAAAAAAGATTATGCAGATAATAATTGGCATGTTATTGCACAAGTCGGAGATACCGCAAAAGGCTATCTATATGTTGATGGAGATTTGATCTCCGAAACTACTGCTGGATATGTCTATGCTGCAAATCCATATCTTTTGATCGGAGCGAGAACCAAAAATTCTGGCAGTGAAATAGATGACACAGAATATTTTAAGGGAGCAATAGACATGATACTTGTTTATACATCTACTTTATCAAAAGATGAGATAATGCAGATTTCAAAGGAAGCACTCTCGGTCTCCCCTTCAAAAAGTCTTGTTGCTTTTTGGGGTCAGATAAAAAGTAGATAAAAGTTTATATTTAACCGTAACGAACACAAGTTTATAACACTTTACACTTATGGGAGGGGATAAATATTGACGATTAATGATTCAGAAACTGGTTTAGAAGTGGGCGATCCAGATAAGTCACCCTTTATTGATGACATTGATCTTGATGAACTCCAAAAAAATGTAGAAAAACGTCTAAAACTTGGTATCGCATCTGCGTCAGGGATTAGACAAATTTTTGATGCGACCTATGGGGACGATGAAACTGATTACGTAGACGGAACTGGGACAGAGATAACCGATGCAGCAAAAATTCATGTGTCAACCATCGCTGATTGTTTTGCTGAACTTTTACGAGAGCATAGCAAAAAGGAAAATCCAAAAATAGTCGTCGCCATAGATAGTCGCCACACTGGACCTGCCATTGCGGATATAATAATCAGAACGTTAATACATAATAAAATTAATGTTTTATACCCTTTTATCATACCTATCACCGAGCTTGCAGTCTATTCGCGAGAAACTTCTGACGGATTTATCTATATATCAGCCAGTCATAATCCAAGAGGTTATAATGGTCTAAAATTGGGATTTGATGACGGAAGGCTTTTACCGGGTGATGTCGCCAGAGCATTCATTGAAAAATACCAATCCAGATTAAAAGATAAGCAAAATACAATCAAAATGATAAATTGTGTTAATAATGTCAGAGCAGATAAAATTCAAGAAATATATGCAAAAATTGATTTTTGCCGTAAAGAAGCACAAAATATATACAAAGAATTTTCAGATACATTGATAACGGGGATCAAAGACTTAAAAAAAGCCGATGAACAGAAAGAAAAGATCAAAAGAGAAATAGAAGAAAGGGATATATGGATAGGCATTGATTATAATGGCGGAGCAAGAAAGGACAAAGATTATTTAGAAAGCTGGGGATTTAAAGTAGTGGAGCTTAATAACCGTCCACGAATTGATATGGTTCACGATCTCTCACCAATTCCATCTGCATGTAAGCAAGCCTATGATAAACTTATAGAAATTCAAAAAGAAGGCAAAAGTATAGTCGCTTTTTTTGTGTTTGATGCAGATGGAGACCGAAAAAACATCGTCATTCCTGATGGAAAAGGTGGGGCAGTGATCCCTGGTGTTCAGATGATATTTGCCTTAGATGTCCTTTGTGGGATACTCAACGCCCAAAATTCAAAAGATAACAAAGAGATAGCCATAGTCGTAAACGATGCAACATCCAGCATTATTGAACAACTCGCAGATAAACTCAATTTTAAAGTGAAAAGGGTAGAGGTTGGCGAAGCAAATGTCGCAAGTGCTGGAATTTCTATGTATAATCAGGGGTTTTGTGTTCCAATTATAGGTGAAGGTAGCAATGGAAGCGTCTTTAACCTTGATCTGCTTGTGCGAGAGCCTTTACATACGATCAAAACTATCATTGATTTTATTACAAAACCAGAGTTGACAAGATCATTATTAGATCAAATCGGTCTTACCAAAGATTATAGCAATTGGCATGATAAGGAACATATAGGCAGTCTATTTATTAATATAATTAACTCTCTCCCACCATCTAAAACAACTGACTTTTTCACTGATGAAGGCGTATATAGGTCAAAATATGATATTCCACAAGAGCTTTTTAAGGCAAATTTTGACGTATATTTTGTAAACGAATTATGGAAAGATATATCTGCGGAAATAAGAAAAAATTATAATGGAGAGCCAATAGCAGAATTCGTCAATTGCGAAGGCGAAGAGGAATTAAGAGGCTGTGGAAATAGAAAAAAGGGAAACGGTGGCTATAAAATTGAATTTTATATTATTGACAAAGACAAAATAAAAAGACATATAGGTTGGATATGGTTCAGAACTTCTGCTACTGAAAGAGGCGTAATTCGTCGTGGTGTCAGCATATCACATTGGGAAACGAATTCTCAATCAGTTAATATTGTAAATCAGACTTATGATTATATAAATAAGAAATTTATAGAAGCGATCAACTTCGTTGAAAAAGAGACATTGAAAGGAAAGAGCTTATGAGGAATCGCGTAAACACCAATAAAAAGAAAAAAGTTGCCATTATTGGGCTTGGATATGTCGGTTTGCCTTTAGCCATATTAGTTGATAAGAAAGGTTATGAATCCATCGGTGTTGACATTGATGAGAATAAAGTTAAAATGCTTAATGATAGGACATTCCCATTTATCACAGAAAAAAATATAGTCAGACAATTTCAGAAAGGTTCATTTAAGGCAACGACTGACTTTGATAGTATAATTGATGCAGAAATTATCGTTATCTGTGTGCCAACTCCTGTTTATGAGAATAACATGCCAAATCTTGAGCCATTAAAGAGTGCTTGTGAAAATATTGCCCTAAGGTTACGTAAAGGTCATCTTGTTATATTGGAATCAACAGTTAATCCCGGTGTCTGTGATAATGTCATTATTCCGATATTGGAAGGAAAAACAGGGTTAAAATGTGGAAAGGATTTTTATTTGGCACATTGTCCAGAGAGACTGAACCCTGGAGACAAAAAATGGACTATTGAAAATATCCCGAGGGTTATCGGAAGCTATAATGAAAAAGGGTTAAAGAAAGCGATCAGGTTTTATAAATCCATAATATCCGCAGAGATAAAGCCCATGAAATCATTAAAAGAGGCAGAAGCAGTTAAGATCGTAGAGAACACATTTCGTGACATTAATATTGCCTTTGTAAACGAGCTTGCTATGTCATTTTCATATCTCGGTATAGATGTAGTTAATGTTATAGAAGGAGCAGCAACGAAACCATTCGCTTTTATGCCACATTATCCGGGTTGCGGTGTTGGCGGACATTGTATTCCTGTTGATCCATATTATCTGATTGAATATGCAAAAAATGTCGGTTTTGACCATGATTTTCTGTCGCTTGCTAGACGGATAAATGAGAAGATGACAGAATTTACCGCACAATTAACAGTTAGGGCTTTAAACGAAAGACGCATTCCAATAAATGGCACTAGGGTTGCAGTTTTGGGTTTAGCGTATAAACCAGAAATTGATGATTGCAGGGAAAGCCCAGCATTTAAGATAATCAAACATCTAAAAAATTATGGTGCTGATGTAGTTGTCTATGATCCTTATGTCTCTGATGGGTCAACTGTTAGTTCTTTAGAGGAAGCCATCAAAAATTCGCCAGCGATAGTTATTGTGACAGCTCATAAAGTCTTTAAGAGTCTAACTCCTCAGGAACTCTTACGCAATGGTGTAAGCGTGGTCATAGATGGACGTAATTGTCTTCCCAAAGATGATTTCATCAAAGCAGGCATATTATATAAGGGCATTGGACGTTAAACTATATTTAAGGAGCGAAACAATGATTACCGTTCACATGATTGGAAATGCACATCTTGATCCAGTTTGGCTATGGCGATGGCAGGCAGGCGTTGGTGAGGCAATAGCTACCTGCCGATCCGCGGCAGACCGCATTGACGAATATAACGATTTCATATTCACTCGCAGTGATATGTGGGTATATGAACAGATTGAAAAACTTGATCCAAGTCTTTTTGACCGAATACGTCAACACGTCAGATCGGGTAGATGGCAGATCGTCGGTGGTTGGTATATTCAGCCTGACTGCAACCTTCCAACAGCGGAATCTTTCCGAAAGCACATATCTTTGGGCAAGGCATATTTTAAGGATAAGTTCGGCGTTGATGTGACGGTAGGATATAACGTTGATAGCTTTGGTCATAACGCTATGATACCGAGTTTTCTGCAAAATGCGGGATATGATAGCTATGTTATGATGAGACCGATGGCACATGAGAAGGAATTGCCATCAGCTCTTTTCAGATGGCGATCTCCTGATAACGCAGAAGTGCTTGTGTGGCGTATCCCGAGAGCATATACTACTGGTCAAGAAGACCTTACCGAGCATATAAAAGCTTCCCTTGATTTAGCCGATCCTGAGATCGGTCATGTCATGTGCTTTTATGGCGTAGGAGATCACGGCGGAGGTCCAACAAAACGACAGATAGAATGGATCATCAAAAATCAAAACTCTATACCAAATGCAAGGCTGATATTCTCACATCCAAGAGCATTTTTTGACGCAATAAAACCTTTTGCAGATAAATTGCCCGTTGTTGATGAGGAACTTCAATATCACTCAATCGGCTGTTATACAGTCGTTCATGAAGTTAAAAAGCAGATGAGACGTGCCGAACATGGCTTAATATCTGCGGAAACTGTCGTTGACAAATTTCCAAATGACGCACCGAAAAATGCAGGTCAGCAAATAGATGAGGCATGGAAAAAGACGCTATTTAACCAATTCCACGATATATATGCAGGGACAAGCCTTGCATCAGCTTATGATGATGCCAGAGATCAACTTGGTTCTGCAAAGGATACCGCAGATGTAATAATAAATGATACTATGTTTCGCAGATTAAATAGGCTTCCTGATGACCGTTTCCAAAGAATTTATGTCTTTAATCCATCAGACAGAGATTTCAATGGCTATGTTCAGCACGACCCATGGCTTAATTGGGGGACGTTTAATGGCTATCTTGTGGACGAAAAAGGCGATAAAGTGTTATGTCAACGGATACAGCATGAGTCAGTCACACGCGATAAACAAAGGATAATCTGGAAAGCTGAAATACCTGCAAAATGCGAGAAAATTTATCGGCTTTATACTGACAAAGAAACGCCTAATATAGAGAGCGATTTGAAATACGATGAAAACAGCATATCAAATAGTTTTTGGCAGGTCGTATGTGCGGATAACGGATCGCATTTAATTCAAATTCAGCGAATAGCGGATAGTTCATTGTTGTTCAAACCTGAGAGAATAGAGATAATCAGTCAGAATGATCACAGTGACACTTGGTCACATAGCATAAAGTCCTTCAACGAAAGTATCGCTGGAAAGTTCTGTGTCAAGCGAGTTGTGATTGAAGAGACAGGACCAATTCAGGCTTCTATCCGTATAGACGCAAGATATGAAGAGAGTCAGCTTTCTATATGGGCTAAACTTTATTCTAATGATCCGCGTTTGGAGTTGAAAATTTGGGTTAATTGGAATCAGCATTTACAAATATTAAAGCTAAATATGCCATTCTTGTCAAAGATTATCGGACGTTTAGATGGGATACCGGGAGGATTTGTGCCACGTCCTCAAAATGGGCAAGAGTTTCCAATTATGGATTGGACACTTTTAAATTTGGAAGACAAAAAGTCAATTGGGATAGTATGCCCAGATTGCTTTGGATTAGATGGCATTGACAATACTTTACGATTTACTTTATTACGTTCTCCTGCCTATGCTTGGCATGATCCGAGAAAATTAGAGGATAGGGATTTTTATCGCTGGACAGATCAGGGAGAGCATGAGTTCAGATTTATTTTGATAGATAACGCGATGCCAGAGTTATTGCAAAATCTTGCGATTTCAGAGCATCGTCCTCCTATATGTTATGATTGGACAAAAGGTATGATATCATAAATGTCTTTGCAGGACAATATAACTTTAAAAGGGAATTCTTATATGACACCACGAGAAAGGGTTTTAGCCACTTTTGATCACAAACGCACTGATAAAGTGCCTATTCATAACATAGGATTTTCTTCTTATGCAGGGTCTGTTATACTTGGTAGAGAGGCTTATGTCGGCGGAGGAATACAGCAATGGCGTGAAGCTAAGGCACTTTGGGAAGGCAAAGATGCACATCAAGAATATCTTGAACGTTGCCAAAAAGATGCCTTTGATCTGTCCATAGCGCTTGAACACGATATATTAAGACTTGAATATTGGCGCATGCCAGAAAAGCCAAGCAAAAAGATTGATGATTATACTTTTTTATATGGAGACCCAGAGAAAAACTGGCGATTGATGAGATTTGATCCCCAAGCGGAGCTTTATCAAGTGGTTGATCAATATCCACCGAAAGTTGAGGAAACTATTGAAGATATAGAGAAATTGGTAATTGCACAGGAGAGATCGCTTGATAACTATCATCCAAATGCCGAAGGTTCTCCATATACAAAATCATTAATGGAAAAGTATGGTAAATATTGGGCAATCCGTGTTAATGGGGGCAGTTTAGGGATACCTTACAATTCAAGGGCATGGTTTGAGGCAGTGGCAATAAGACCTGATTTAGTGAAACGCTATCTCGTGGTTCAAGCGGAAATGGCTGTTAGAAGCATAGAAGGTATTGCTAATACCGGTGCAAGATTACTTTTTGGTGGAGGAGATTTTGCATCAAATCAAGGTCCTTTTTACTCCCCTAAGTCATTCCATGAGCTTATGTTACCAAATCTAAAACGTATCACTGATGCTTGCCATAAACACGGCATATATTATCTATTTGCCAGTGACGGCAATCTTTGGTCTGTTGCAGATGACTTGTTCGGCAATTCTGGCGTTGACGGATTTTATGAAATAGATAGCAGAGCTGGAATGGATTTGCACAGATTGAGGGAAAAATTCCCATATCTTACACTTATCGGCAATATCAGCTCCGTTACGCTTCATACAGGCACAAAAGACGATGTTATCAATGAAACATTATCTTGTCTCAACGAGGCAAAAAAAAGCGGAAGCATAATCGTCGGTGTTTCTAATGCCATAGTTAAAGGCACACCAGAAGAAAATATCTGGGTAATGGTAGAAACAATGAAAAAATATAGAGAATGGTAACCATTAACCAGATTCAATAGCTTTTATGAGTATATTAATCTAACTCGTTCCAATGTTCTGGGTCTATATAAAGTTTTCTTCCCTCAGCAGAAGATTGCCTTGCACCAAATATCATCGCAAGAGAAGGAAGGTTATTTTTCCCGCTAAAACTGGGTTCTGCACCGCCTTCAATCCATTCTTTTGTCTCTCTGAAAATTTCAACGTTATGTTGGGCAATGTTGATCTGATAGTCACTACCGACGTCTATGGGTTCACCATTTAATTTTATATCATTATATCTCACGGTCAACCAACCATTTTCCGCTTCAATACGCCAATCACACCACCAACCGCTAAATGGCTGGCTTTTTCCCGTCCAAGTAGCCCTGTAACTTAGCATAGAGCCATCAGCCATTTCAAATACAGCTGTGCAAGAATCATTTGATTTCTTTGTATTCCATTTGTCTTTCCATGTTTGAGCGATGACAGTTTTGGCATTTGTTCCCATGATCATTCTGGCAAAGTCAAGATGATGGATACTGCCTTCTAATAGCATAAAATCTGGTTGATCAAGTCTCCAGCCCTTTGATAATCCAACCGTTGAATGCCATTCCAAATAAACACTGCTTATCTGCCCTAATTTTCCACTTTGGACGATCTCTTTAAGCAACAATATAATTTTTGTATATCTCAATTGTTGGGCAACGGTGACTTTAGCTGAGTGTTTTTCTGCAAGATTGACTATATCTAATGCTTGTTTCATTGTCACGCATAATGGTTTACAAAAGATCATATTTCTTCCAGCAGATAACCCGCGTTTTGCGTTATCATAATGCAGAAAGTGCGGAGTATTATCAAGTATAAGATCAGCTTCTACTTCTTCCCATGGATCAGATAGATTAGTAAATCTCCTCTCGTTAGGCACACCATAAAAATTGCCCGCTTCATCAAGCGATGACTGGTTATTGTCAACAAGTGCCACAACTTGTGTATTGAATCTGCCATCAAGGCTTGGTCGCCAATTATTGCCAAATCCACCAGCTCCTAACATTAAAATTTTCATATTTATCTCTCCTTGTATTAGCTGGTTCTTTGGCGATAAATTCAAGCAAGCTCATATATTTCCTACATACAAGTTTTATCAATTTACCAACAGGTTCAAAATGCTAAATCCGCATTTTTATTGCCTTTTATAATGAATTTTTCATATTTGTCACCAAAGAACCTATTAGCTTAAATCTTGATGTCTATGTAACAGCAATTTACAACCATCATCATAAAAGGTCAAGAGTTAATTTTGAGGTTCAGACATGAGTTCGGACATTTCTTAAAATAGGTAAGATTGAAGGTTAAAAGTTAAAGGTTGAAGGTTTGTTTATAGTCTGCCTGAGCAGTTTCAAAAATTCTTGTCTTTTTCCCGAACTCTGGACAATTTTGAATCAAAAAATATT
>Ga0078972_1004057_pt1 | contig 41654 bp, 41 predicted proteins | sample YelNatPaOPGAMG01_FD_67568 | JGI IMG/M metagenome (GOLD analysis project Ga0078972, IMG submission 67568) | Hot spring thermophilic microbial communities from Obsidian Pool, Yellowstone National Park, USA - OP-RAMG-01 (SPADES assembly) (version 2) | ecosystem: Environmental > Aquatic > Thermal...
CCTTAAAGAGAGGCATGGGATGGGGGAGATGTGAGCCCCCTGAACCAGCAGATGAGGAGATAGGCGCAAAGCCTACTCTAAACGCTGGAAGCTCCCGACTTTAGTCGTGGAGTAGCTCACAGAAGATTTTTCCGTAAAATTTAAGCGAAAATTGTTGGAAAGGGGGAAGGAATAAAGAAGATCATTTCTGTAGTTTTGCTGTTGGTATTATTTGCAAGCGCTTTAATTACGGCTTTCAAAGTTAAACCAGCGATGGGGTGGGCAAGCGTGAAACAGGAAATTTTCGAAACCGTCGACTTCTGGGACATTTGGAGTTTGAGGCTTTCTGAAAAAGCCAGCTGCTTTGAGGTCGGCACGCCAAGCGCTGTAAGCTTTGTGGGAGCAGCTGAAGCCATGAAACTGCGCTAACTTTTGGAATAGAAAACGTTGAAAGGCGAGTGTTGGGGCTTACAAACTACCTAATCGAAAGGGTTAAAGCGCTTGGACTAAGGCTTCAAACCCCAGAAGAACCGCAAAACCGCTCAGGAATAGTCAACTTCAAAATAGACAAGCCTAAAGAAATCGTGGAACGCTTAAGAAAAAACGGCATCGTTGTCTCCGCAAGAGCCAACAGAATAAGGGTTTCACCCCACTTCTACAACATCAAAGCGGAAATAGACACGTTCATAGATGAAATCAGAAAACAATCTGTTCTTTGTGTTCTTTGCAATCTTAAACATTCTAAGCCATTCTCCATCAGATAAAAACAATCCAGAATAAGCCCCAGCATAACAACCTAACCCACATTTTTCGCATATGGGTTTAGCTCGTTCTGGTCTGCGCTGGATATTATGCAAGGTTGTTTTATTTTGCCGTTGTTGTCTAAATTTAGGAAAAACCATGTAGGACAATTTGCGGTCCATTTTCCATTTCTAAAAAGGTTTAGTTGCTTCGACGTGTTGGCGACGAAATCGGAATACTTCTCCTTTATCTCTATTAGTTTGTCAATAACAAAGTTTCTCAATTTTCCATAAGGCAGCCACAATTTATCATAACGAGAAAAAGGCGTGTAAAATTGAAATGTAATGGCTCTTGCATGGCCATACCATTCATCAACAACTTTCTCCATGCATTTCCAGTTTAGATTGTTAATAGTCATATTAATTGTAACCTTCGCCTCTGGATGTTCCTTAACGTTTCGCTTAACTTTCTGGTATACGCAAACGCCTCTAATTGCATCGTGAACGCTGTCATTCCCATCAATTGAGATGAAATATCCCACGCCAAAATCAATTAAGGGCAATGTTCCATTCGTTACCACAGTAACATAACGTCCCTTCATCTCTTCTATAACAGCTTCAACAACTTCTGGTCGAAGAAGGGGTTCACCACCAGTCAAGCTAATGGCTGCCACATCATTTTCTACGAAATTATTCCTTACAATGTTTCGCCATTCATCAATACCTAACTCTTTGCGCCTGTTAAGCCACCAATAGCAATGCTTACATCTCAAATTACAGAAATTCGTGATGTCCGCAGAACCAAATAAAGGCGTTTTCCTATTAAAAATGTTTAATCTGAATCATTTTAGAGGCAACTTTCGCAATACCTCGCCAGTTTTTCAAGAAAATTTTACCTTCTCTTCTGCTTCTTTCCACCACGGGTTCTTCTGGTCTGATAGCCCTTTGCCCTGCTGCGGCGAGCACCCTCTTTTGCTTTTCTACGAGAATCCTGTTCCTTACTCATACCCTTGTCCTTCCTAGTGATTGACGGCACCCGTGCACAAAAACCTTCTGCTAAAATTCTAGAGAGGCTAGACATTTATTGGCTTTTTCGGCAGCCAAAAATGTTAGAAAATCTAGAGGGGCTATCCAATTTTGCAGTTCGTCGCCCAACGCAATAATTGACATGAGGGCGAGGCTTTTTTAGTCGTATTCGGCTGTGAAGCTTAATTCCGGATATTGGGGCACTTGTCTGCCTTCACCTTCGCTTTTTTGGGGCAAAACTTCAAGCCTCAAAATTTTGCACGTGCCGACAACATCCTCCCTGTTCTTTTCGATGATTCTGGCGTGTTCAGCGTTTCCAGCATAAACCCTAACAAGCTTAATCAACGCATTGAGAGGCTTACGCTTCTCGGCTTTATCCCGCCTAATTTCGGCTATCAACGCAACCAGCAAGTCGCCAGCCCTCTCAGCTTCCTCGTCTATCCTGGCGGGATCTGCCTCCGGCCACCGAGTCAAGTGTATGCTTTTCACGCCTACATCCTCGGCGTACATGTGCTGGTATATCTCTTCTGTAATGTGGGGTGTTACGGGCGCCAACAACTGGAGTATGCGGTACAAAACCGTGTAAAGGGTGTGTTGGGCAGCCCTTCGCTTGGCCTCGCCATAGACTTCAGGCTTATACAGACGATCTTTAACAGCCTCAATATACTGATCGCAGAAAACATGCCAAGTAAAATTGCGAACTTCTTCAACCGCCACGTTGAACTGGCATTTTTCAAGGGCTTCTGTAACCCGCTGGGTAAGCCTCTCCATCTTGCTAAGAATCCACCTGTCTAAAAGTTGAGGCTCGAAACTGCCGCTGCTGGGCGTGTAGTCTGTAAGCTGGCTGCTGACAAAACGGGCAGCGTTCCAAAGCTTAGTTAAGAAACGCCTACCATACTCCACGTCTGGCCAACGGAACGGAATATCCGAACCAGTGGCGCCGCCTGCTGCTGCCCATTGCCGCGCTGCATCTGCACCATACTTATCGAGGACCTCGGGGGTTGCCACATAATTTTTGAGGGACTTACTCATCTTCCTACCATCAGCGCCAAGCACCATGCCGTTTATGAGGCAGCTTTTGTAGGGTTTCTCGTCGAAGAGGGCTAGATGCCTAACCATCAGATAGTAAGCCCACGTGCGGATAATGTCCACACCTGAAGGATGCAAGTCCGCTGGGAAAAGCCTCCTCCAGTCTGGACGGTCAGGCCAGCCAGCGTGCACAGCACAAGTGATGGATGAGTCCATCCAAGTGTCCATCACGTCAGTTTCGGGAATAAAATCGCGGCACCCGCATTTTGGGCAAGCATCTACCCGTGGCTTTTCAAGCTTCGGGTCTATGGGAACCCAGGTTTCATCGGCCAATATGGTTTCGCCGCATTTTTTGCAGTACCATATTGGGATGGGTGTGGCAAACACGCGTTGGCGGCTTATCACCCAATCCCAGTCCAGCGAACGCGCCCAGTCTATGAGGCGATACTTCATGTAGTCTGGGTACCAAACAATTTCGTGGGCTGCCTTTTCCACGCGGTCTGTTAAAATGCGGGTTTTCATAAACCACTGTTTGCGCTCCAAAATCTCGATAGGGGTGTCGCATCGCTGGCAAAGGCCTATTTCCTGCTTAACCGGCTCAATCTTCTCCAAAAGCCTCTCAGCCTTCAGATCCTCAACTATGGCTTTTCTGGCTTCTTCGACCGTTAACCCCCTATATTTTCCGCCATCCTCGTTTATTAGACCGTTTTCCGTCAAAATCATGATTACGGGCAAATTATGCCTTTTAACGGTGCGGACGTCCTCCTTGTCGCCGTAAGTGCAAATCATAACAACGCCGGTGCCGAAAGAGGGGTCTACAGCGTCGTCTGGAATAATTTCCACCGTGCGGTTCACGATAGGCACCGTTATGCGTTTTCCAACGTATTTGTTGTAGCGGGTGTCTGTTGGGTTTACGGCTACAGCCACACATGCTGGTATGAACTCTGGACGGGTAGTGGCTATCGTTAAGTGTCCACTGCCGTTCGCCAGTGGAAACTTTATGTAGTGAAGTTTGCCCTCCCGCTCTTCATATTCAACCTCAGCGTCTGCAATGGCGGTTTCGCACCTTGGACACCAGTTAACCGGATGCGTCCCCCGGTATATGTAGCCCTTCTTGTAGAGAATTATGAAGCTTAGCTGGGTGCGCCTCCAATAGTCCGGGTCCATGGTTCGGTACTCAGTTGTCCAATCGACACTGCAGCCTAGGCGGATAATGCCCTCCTTCATCATGGCAATGTATTTTTCCACAAGCCGCATGCACAAACTTCGAAACTTTTCAGGCGGGACGTCGCGTTTGCGAATTTTGTGTTCCCTTTCCACCTGCACTTCTATGCCCAAACCGTGGCAGTCCCAGCCCTGCGGGAAAAACACGTTATAGCCTTTCATGCGTTTGTAGCGGGCTACAATGTCAAAGTACGTCCAGTTTAGAACGTTGCCCATGTGGAACTCGCCGGAAGGATAAGGCGGAGGCGTGTCAATGCTGAAAGTCGGCCGCGTATAATCGTTCCAGTCAAAACGGTAAACACCCCACTCTTCCCAGAGCCGCTGCCACTTCCGCTCAACAGCCAACACGTCAAATTCTTTAGGCAAAGACCTCATACTAGACATCCTGCAAACTTCGACTTTAGGAAAGATAAATATACAAGTACATAACAATTACTCCAATCAAGGTCTGGGGGAGCTGGGCGGTGACCCGGCTGAGAGGACCGCTGAGCGCGGTCGACCCCCTAGAACCTGATCCGGGTAATGCCGGCGGAGGGAAGACCTTGAATAAGCAGGAGTGTCTCAAACTTCTTTAAACAGCATTTTTAGCTTATTCCAGTTTTTGGAGGTTCCGTTTTGGCTACACAGATGGAGTCAGCTAAAAGAGGACAAATAACCGAAGAAATGCGTATAGTCGCTGAATACGAGGGCGAATCAGCAGAGGTCATTTGCCAGCGTATAGCAGAAGGCACGGTCATAATAACGCGTAACGTCGTGCGAGAAAATGTTCATCCATTGGGGATTGGCAAGGGGTTGCGAACGAAGGTTAACGCCAACGTTGGTACAAGCCAAGACCTTTGCGACCCAAACTTGGAAGTTGAAAAGGCAAAGGTTGCCGTCAAATACGGCGCAGACACAGTTATGGATTTAAGCACCGCCGGTGACTTGGACAAGATAAGGCAAGCCATAATCAAGGCTGTTAAGGTACCCGTTGGAACGGTCCCAATTTATCAAGCAGCCATAGAAGCTGCAAAAAAGAAAGGCTCCATAATCCACATGACAGAAGACGACATCTTCAATACTATTGAGAAACACGCCAAAGACGGCGTCGACTTCATGACAGTGCACTGCGGCGTAACCCAGCAAATAGTCAAAAAACTGGCAGAGCATCCACGGCTTATGGGGCTTGTAAGCCGCGGTGGAACATTTCTAGCAGCATGGATCCTCCACCACAACGAGGAAAATCCATTGTACGCCAACTATGACTATCTCCTAGAAATTGCTAGAAAATATGATTTTGCCATAAGCCTCGGAGACGGTTTAAGGCCCGGCTGCATATTCGATTCTACAGATTGGGCTCAAGTCCAAGAACTACTCACAATTGGAGAGCTTGTTGAAAGAGCAAGAGCCGCAAACGTGCAAGCCATGGTTGAGGGGCCTGGGCACTTGCCACTGCAAGACGTAGCCGCAAACGTTCAGCTTGAAAAATCTATATGTAAAGGCGCACCGTTCTACGTGCTTGGACCTGTTGTAACTGAGGTTGCCCCGGGCTACGACCACATTGTTGGAGCCATAGGTGGGGCGTTGGCGGGGTTTGCCGGTGCTGACTTCTTGTGTTATGTGACGCCCGCAGAGCATTTGGGCTTGCCAACCCTGGAAGATGTTAAGGAAGGAGTAATAGCCGCCAAGATTGCCGCCCATGCTGCAGACATCGCAAAGCTTGGGGCAAAGGCCTCAGCGCAAGACTTAGCCATGGCGAAGGCTAGGGCAAGCCTCGACTGGAAAGGCCAATTTGAAAACGCCATAGATCCTGAAAAAGCTAAGAAGATTCATGGGCGGATAAAGCCGAAAAGCCCAGAAACATGTTCAATGTGCTCGAAATACTGTGCTATAAAAATTTTGAAAGAAGCCTTAAAGGCGGAGGGACAATGCATATGAAAAACTACACGCCAGTGGCAATAACCATCGCTGGAAGCGATTCATGTGGCGGTGCTGGGATACAGGCAGACTTGAAAACTTTTGCGGCTTTAGGTGTTCATGGAACAGTTGCCATCACATCAGTTACAGCCCAAAATACTTATTCGGTTAGGATTGTCCAAGACTTGCCTCCGGAGATGGTCTGCGAACAGATAAGTGCAGTTGCCGAAGACCTCGGAATAGACGCTGGAAAAACAGGCATGCTCCACGCGGAGGGAATCATAAGGGCTGTGGCTTCCGAAGTTTCAAAATATGACTTCCCGCTCGTTGTGGACCCGGTTATGGTGGCGAAGTCCGGTGCGCATTTGCTAAAGCCCGAAGCTAAAGAAGCCTTGAAAAAACATTTGTTTCCATTGGCTAAGGTTGTCACTCCCAACAGGTTTGAGGCTGAAAGGCTTTCAGGCATAAAAATAAAAAGCCTAAAGGATGCTGAGGCTGCTGCAAAGGAAATCTCTAAAATGGGCCCCGAAGCTGTCGTGATCAAGGGTGGACACTTTGAAGGTGAGGAAGTGACGGATACCCTCTACTATAAGGGCAAGTTTTGGAAGTTCACATTGCCAAGACTGGAAGTCAAAACCACCCATGGGACCGGCTGCGTTTTCTCAGCGGCTATAGCCGCTTTCCTTGCAAAAAAGTTGGATATCCCAGAGGCTGTGGAAAACGCGAAAAAATTTGTTTTTTCAGCAGTAAAGTTCGGCTTGCAGATTGGAAAGGGATATGGTCCAGTTAATCCATTGGCGTCTCTTTACCGTCAAGCCTCTAGGTATGAGGTTTTGTTGAATTTGGAGGAAGCCAAAAACCTTTTGGAGGGGCATCCTGAGGTTGCGGCGCTTGTTCCAGAGGTTGGCATGAACCTTGCTATGGCCGTTAGATACGCTGAAAATGTTGACGACATCGCAGCCATAGATGGGCGGATTGTCCGGACACTAAGCGGTGTCCGAGCTGTTGGAAGCCCAAAGTTTGGATGCTCCCACCACCTTGCTAAATACGTGATTGAAGCCATCAAACACGACGAGAGTAAGAGAGCAGCGATAAACTTGAAGTTTTCAGAGGAAATCCTAAAAATTTTGGAGCAACAAGGCCTAATCATCTCATTTTACGACCGAACAAAAGAGCCGAACGAAATCAAAAAAATTGAGGGTATGACCGTCCCTTGGGGTGTAAGGGAAGCCATCAAAAATATTGGGAAATTGCCAGACGTGATTTATCATAAAGGCGATTTGGGAAAAGAACCTATGATAGTGATTTTGGGAAAAGATGCAGTTTCCTTGGCGAAACTTGTCATAGAAATCGCTAAAGAGAGGAGGTAAGGATGCATAGCTTTATTTCGCGTTTAAGCTATCTGAAAAGTTTGGAGTTGAGTGGCTATGGCTGAAACAATTAGGAAAGTTGAAGAAGAAGTCATAACAAGGGTGATAATCCAAAAAGCCATGGAAGATTGGATAAGGCTTGCAGACACTGATGTGGTCGTTGTTGGAGCTGGGCCTTCCGGCTTGACAGCGGCCAGATATCTGGCTAAGGCTGGGTTAAACACGGTTGTTTTTGAAAGGAGACTTTCCTTCGGCGGCGGGATAGGCGGCGGAGGCATGCAGCTCCACAAAGTTGTTGTGCAGTCGCCAGCGGACAAAATTCTTCGGGAAGTGGAGTGCAAGCTCGAATCTTTAGAGGATGGACTTTTCGTTGCTGACGCTGCCGAAGTTATGGCAAAGCTTGCCTGTGGAGCCGTAGACGCAGGCGCAAAGGTAATTTTAGGCGTGACGGTTGAAGACTTGATATATCGTGATTCGCCGATAAGGGTTGTCGGAGTTGTTGTGCAGTGGACATCGGTTTTAATGGCTGAGTTACATGTTGACCCGTTGGCAGTTAAAGCTAAAGCTGTTATCGACTGCACAGGCCACGACGCAGAGGTTCTGGCAGTAGCCTCTAGAAAAATTCCGGAGCTTGGAATAACTGTGCAGGGCGAAAAGTCAATGTGGTCTTCCCGCGCCGAGGAGTTAACAGTCAAAAACACTAGGGAGGTTTGCCCGGGACTTTTTGCCGCTGGCATGGCTGTAGCGGCCATTGACCGAACACCAAGGATGGGGCCTATTTTTGGCGGCATGCTGCTTAGCGGTGAAAAAGTCGCAAAGTTGGTTATACAGAAGCTTAAAGGCAAAAAGGCCTAAACCCATTTGTTGTCGACTGAACTGGGACGTTAGAAGGTATAATCCTTTCTGGCGCGTTGTAAACCTTCATGTTGCCTCCACGGATAAATCCCACAAGGGTTAAGTTAGCCTTTCTAGCAATTTCGATGCCGGAGTCTAAGGCTGCAGCAATTGAAGCAACAATGGGTATGCCAACCATTGCGGCTTTGAGCACTATGTCTGTGGTTAATCTGCCGCTTAAGGCTAAGAGGCGTTCGCTAAAGTTTTCCCCCTTTAAGGCGCATTTCCCTATAACTTTGTCCACGGCGTTGTGGCGGCCAACATCCTCTGCAAACGCCACAAGAGCCCCGTTGCCATCGTAAATGGCGGCTGCGTGTACTCCATGGGTTTTTCGGTAGGTTTCTGACATAGCGTTCAAATTTTGGATGCAATTTTGAATTGTTTCAGCCTTCACCCTCATTTTTGAAGCCACTTTCTTGACGCGCCTTAACGCCAATGGTTGATTTTGCCCGCCGCATGCTGATGGGATTACACGGTAAAGTTGCCGAGCTAGTTTCAGCCTAAATTCAATATTTACTGTTGGCTTTAAGGCTATGTAACACACATTGTTTTCCTTGATGTTTATTTTATCAATTTCCTCAACGGTTTTTATGACGCCTTCGGAAAGGAGATTCCCAACAGCCAGCTCTTTGATGTCTTGAAGCGTGCAGAATATGGTGGCATAACGCCTTCTGTTAACAAATACTTGGAGGGGCTTTTCTTCGGCTACAAAATCTTCAGTTTTCTCGAACTTTCGGGTTTTAACGTCAATTTTAACAATCTCAACTTTGATAAATTTGGAGCCCCCTCTATTTTTTCAGTTCTGAAAGCACATAGTCAATTATCTCATTTGCAATGTTGACGCGGGTCACAGACTGCAATCCTCGCCACCCCGGTTGGCTATTAACCTCAATTACCATCGGACCCTTTGGACTTTCTAGGATATCCACACCCGCAATCTTGCATTTTATCAGCTGAGCTGATTTAACGGCTAACTCTTCAAGCTCGCCGTCAAGCCTTAACGGTTCTGGACGGGCGCCTTGGCTGTAATTGGTTTTCCAGCTGTTGGCGACGCGGCGCATGGCTGCCGCCACCCGGTTGCCTATGACGAAGGCGCGGATGTCTGAACAGCCATGCGGCACAAATTCTTGGAGGTAGATTACGCCATGATAGAAGGTTATAGCCCTAAAAACCGTGTAGGCTACATTCGGATCAGTTATGCGTGTGGAGCCGACGCCCCGTGAGCCAAAAATGGGCTTGACAACAACGTCTCCGCCAAGTTCATAGAAAGCCTTCAAGGCTTCATCCGCATCCTCCGTGACAGCGGTCCGCGGAACTGGCACACCGGCCTCCTCCAAAATCGCCAGCAAATCATACTTGTCAACGCAGTGTTCAATGGCTTCTGGCGGGTTAACAACATAAAAGCCTAAACGTTCAAGCCTATAAAGCACATCCATACGGAAAACGATTTCCTCCAAAGAACCCCGCCCAATAGGTCGAATTATCAAGGCGTTTAAGTCTTTAAGGATATCAACGTCCCGCACTTTCAAGTAGGGCTTATAACCCACACGGGCAACAAGCCAAGGGAAACTAAAACATATATGGGGAATGCCCCGCTTTTCAAGCGCCATGCGAAGCTGGGCAGAACTATAAGCTTCGGGGTTCCGCGTAACGATTCCAAACTTCAAGTTTAACCGCCTAGGGCTCAATGTTTAACCATGACAATCGTGTTTAGCTAAACACTTAAAGTTTCCGTGCAAACGTTTCATGTGAAAATTCACATAGTATCTGGAATAAGCCACTAAAATTTATGAATAAATTGCACCAATTCCATGGCGTTTTGCGGTTTTTGAGAAAGATCTACCGCCAAATATGCGCCATGCTCGTTAAAGTATGGTGGGCCCCTTCTTGAAAACAGTGTTAAAATTTTTCCATTATGGTCTATTTTGTAGCCTTCCGTGCATGGCTCATGCCCCCGAAGGATAACTTTTACGCCGAAACTTTGCAGAGCGGCGTCTGTTATTTTTTGTCCGAAGAGTTTTCCGGCGCCGCGATATGAAGCGCATGTTTCGCTTATAGCGTCGGTTGGATCGCTCCATAATAGGTCTTCCAGCAGGCTTTCCCTTGGATGCCTTGTGTGGGCGTAGGCCAAATCTTCTAATGTTTTGGCTTGAGGCGGCACGCCACCATGAACCATTAAGCAGCGTTCCACCACGATAACGGCGTTGTATAGGTAATTGAAGAGTTCGCGTATTCTCATGTAGGCTTTTGTCCATTCCTCACCAAAGCGTGTTTGAAACTGCCATGGTAAGTCATGGGGAGAAGCCAGAAGGTCCTCCGGCCCCTCATGATTTCCTCTCAACAGAATTATCTGTCTTGGAAATTGGAGTTTAAGCCTTAAAATAATGTGATAAACCTCAGCCGAATACTGACCTCTATCTCCATAATCGCCTAGGAAAACTGCAACCGCCTCGGAGTTTTGGCTCATTTTCTGGAGAAATTGGCTTCCGTTTAAAATGTCGATGAGGCTTTCAAGGTCGCCGTGCAAGTCTCCAACAACTAAAGCCTTGCCGACGGGTTGAAGTTTCACAAGTCGCCCAACGACTTCAAGGTTTCCAATTCTCCCGTTTTCACTTTTGAGGAGTTTAACCGCTTCTTCCACGAGTTGGCAGAACTTTTGGCACGAGGCGTTTAGGGCTTCTTTAACTATCTCTTGAAGTTGCAATTTTTCAACCCCAAACTTTTACCGTTATCTCTTGTCCGCTGAAAGCTTGAACGTTCTTTTCAACAAGACTTTTATGGCTGTCAATCTTTTTCATGGTCTCTTGAATTGCCCTTTTTAAGTTGGCTTCCTCGGATTCCAGCCTTTCCAGTTTTCTACGTATGTTTTCAACATGCTCCTGCAGTCTTGACATTTCGGTTATAGTTTCGGCAATAGTTGTGGACGTTGAAACTCGAGCCTTCTGCATTTTTGCCTCTACACATTTTTTCTGTAAGTCTACAAGCGAGTTTTTGTCAACGATTTCTGTTATGGCTTGTTTCGCCTTGCGCATCTTATCCTCCTTAAGCTTAAGCTTTCCCTCAGCCATCAGCCTCTCAGTTTTTTGGAGAATCTCCTTCAAAAGCGGGTAACCTGCATTTTCTGCCGTCAAAGCCTCGAAGGGGTCGGCCAAATACTCGCCAAGCTTTTTGATTTCTTCTGGTGTTAAGCCGCTTCCAGCACCGTGCAATGCGAGGGACTGAAGTTTCACTAAAGGCTTTTGTAAATGTCTAAGGCTGTAGGCAACCTCCCTTCTTAAGCATTCTAAAGTTTCATTTATTTTGGCTAGTTGGGCTAGTCCGCCGCCTTTCTCATGTTCGGCAATTTTGCGCCGTGTTTGAGCTAGCTCTTCTTCTAGGCGAATTCTTTCGCTTTCAGTTCTTCCGTGTTCATTTTCCAAATTTGCCAGCCTACTTTTCAGCTCCTTGATTTCCTCGATTAGTTGGAAGGTTTCCTCCAAAGTTTTGGCTTTCATAAACTCCTTCGTCAAAAAGCTGTTTAACTCTTTAAGTGAAGTCTTAGCGCCCTCAAAAGCCCGCAAGAATTTTCCACGGTCCATTATGAAGAAGGGAGAAATCCTTGGAAACCAATTTCGCACATCCACGTCCGTGACAGCATAAGCCTTCTGGGCCATGCTTACAAACTCTTCAACGCCTTTAACGGACAGCTTTTCTGGAACTTGGACTTGCCGCATTCGTTCCTGAAAGATTTTTGCCAGTTTATTGAGGGCTTGAGCCCGCTTGAAAGTACGCATGTTACGCTTTTCAATTTCCTTTCGACTGTTTCCTATGAGCATCTCGCAAGCCTCGATTAGGCTGCTATGGGCTTTGCGCATATCGCCTAGAAGCTTTTCAGCCCTCGTTTGAAGCGGTTTAAAAATGGCGGCTGTTTGGTTTTCAAGCCATCCTTTAAGCTCTGACAATGGGATTTCAGTGCGTGTTGACAAGCAGTTTTCCCAACTAACTGATAGTTAAAAGCCTTATTTTTAATTTTCAATCTGGAATAAATTTTACTCATTTTTGAGTAGTTACTCTTAAATAATTACACGCTCATAAGCTGCACCGGTTAAAATGGACACAAAAACAGTTGCATTCACCCTAATGATGGGCGCCCTTGGAAACTTACTGTTCGCAGTTTCCTACCACATAGGACAACTTGCACCAAGCGTGGCTCTAGACTTCTCCCTGTTAGCAGCATTCATCGCAGGATTCTACGGTGGTCCAGCCGTGGGGTTTGTTTCGGGAGTTCTTGTTGGAATCCTTCCTGGAATCATGTTTGGACCCATGGGCATGGGTTCCTGGCTGGGTTTGGTGAGCTTACCCCCAGGAAAGGGTTTAACAGGTTTAACGGCAGGAGTCCTTGCGAATGCTTTTGGATTAAGGCGAAATAGGCACTCTTCGCTTTTAACGGTTCCAGCAACCCTTTTGGCTTATGTTCCAGAATGCCTCTACACTTATGCTTATTTCGCATTTTTGATGCCCCTCTTCCTTGGAAGTGGAGGAATTGTAGTGTTCCTCTATTATATCTTGCCAAAAGCCCTAGTTGAAGTTGTTATAATGAGTTTTTTCATGGCTGCATTAATAGGAAATAAGGGATTCAACGATTTCTTAAACAAAGTTTTCTTAACAACACCAATCCATGCCGGAATCAAAACGTCAGAAACCAAATGATTCTTTCAAAGCATTATAGTTTATTTCTCCAGCCTTAAACACGCTGCCAGTTCTCACATTGTTGACCGCGACCACTGCCGGCGCGAAAATGTTTGGATCTATTTTATAAAAGTCGTAGCCCGCCGCCTTGAAAACTTCTAGGAAGGGTCTTCCATAGTCTTTAGAGGCTTTTGAAGGCGCCATTTCCACGGTCTTCGCCAGCTCCCCCTCATTTTCGCAGTCCACCATGTAGTAGGTTATGCCACCGTAAAGGATGGCGTCGTTGGTTCTAGCCATAGCCTTAACAAATTTCGGGTGAGTTGGCGGTATTGGAGCGCATCCCAAAGCGTAAAGGATTATGTTTGGGTCGAGGCCAAGCTTTGTAAGCTTGTGAACTCCTGTTTCAACAACGCGGCCAGCCACTTGGGTGGCGCCTGCAACGCTGGCAGTCGGCGTCAAGATTATGGCCAGGTTTTCGGCTTGCACTTTGCAGTCGCGGGCTATGCGTTCTATCAGCGTTTCGGGTGGGTGTTTGTCGGTTTCCAGAACCAGTATGGCTTTGTCGCTCTCGTCTCTGTAGCCTATTTTTTCATAGATTTCTTTTGGTTTCTGGGCTATGGCTCTGGCTGGTCCCGAGCCGATGGCAGTATAATCGCCTTCTTTGATGTTCCAGCCTGCGAACTGTGAGCCCAAGGTGGCTATGGCTGGATGATCCGTGTAAACAAATATTGTGGGCAGTTCCAGTTCGCCATATTGCCTACAACCTATACGGGCCTTGCCACATCCCCCCATGCAAATCTCCGTTATAATTTTGCCCGCTTGAAAACCGCCTTTCGCTTTTATGCCTGCATCCACAATTATGGCGCCATTTTTCGCCTTTTCGACTTTCACGCCATAATAGTCTGGATTTTCACAGAGCTTTTCCAGAAGTCTCCAAGCTAAACGGTTAACACTTAAACTTGTTTTCAAGGCATGCATCCTCCACCCTTAAAGAAACTTTTCGTAATGGCTTAGATGGGGGTTCGGCTCTTTTGCCACAAAAAGTCTTCCACGGCCATTTTCGGTTAAGTCGCCGATGAAAAGGTAGAAGGGAGCTTCCACAACTTCGCCTTCCTCAATTTTAACCCTTTTTCTTAAGCCTTCAATGGTGAAGGTTGGCAAGACGGATTCTAAATGGCCGCCTACAACTATTGTGCCGTCCACCATGCATGCGCCAGCCCTAGACTCACAGTCCTTCTGTACATAAATTGTGCCGCCTTTCATGCGGAAGCCTACAAACTGGCCGGCACACCCATAAATTTTGATTATGCCCTTTTTCATGTGGGCTCCTGCTTCGCGGCCAACGTTTCCACGCACTATTATTTTTCCGCCTTTCATGCCTTCTGTGCTTCCTCTGTAGGGGGCGCCTAAATAGTCGCCAGCATTGCCATGAATTTCTATAGTGCCGCCTTTCATCATGGAGCCAGCCCAGCCGAGCACATTGCCGTAAACAGTTATTTTTCCACCCCGCATTTCTTCGCCTAAATGCATGCCCGCACCGCCTTTCACAATTATTTCGCCGCTTTTCATGCCGACGCCTATGCATCTAACACGACTGACATCGCCATGAATCGTTATCACCGAGGCTTCTTGGCTGCTTTCAGCGGCTTCCACTTCCACCTTGAAGAGTTCGCCAAGCGTTTTCTGTTTGTTGCCCTCCCAAACCTCCAGCTTTTCGATTTCTTTGAGGCTTTTTCCTTGGAAAACGTCTGGGTTTATACATTCAGCCACTACGGGAAGCCTAAACTCTTTTAGTGGGTAAAGATTCACCCTCATTACACATCAGCCTTCACGGTTATTGGTTGAGAGATTGCCAAATAATCCTCCGAAACCGGGTAATTTTCAAACTCAACAGTCCAGTACTCTTTGAAACGCCTCTTCAAGTTTTCGTTAACCTCTATTTCGCATTGCTCAGAAAGCTGTACATCCACCCACATGGTAGCGCCATCAATGTGCTTCAAAACCTCACCATCCTTGACAACCACTTGTCCACCCTTAATTGTGTAGGCAGCCCGTTTAAAAGCGCGTCTAACAGCCCTATACTTTCTGGAAGGATCCATGGTTTCAGGGTTGAAGTTGTATATGGCGATGTCCGCATCCGCCCCAACGCCTAAATGCCCCTTGTCCTTTAGACCTAGGGCTTTAGCTTGCCCGGCGCGGGTTACGATGGTTATTTCGTAAAAGTCTAGTTCGCGGTCTATGGATGGTAGAAGGCTTCTGCTCCGAGCTTTGGGGTTAATCTTTTTCATGGCGGCTTCTCTGGCTTTTCGACTCATAAGCCAAGCCACAATCCGCGGATAAGCAATAAACGGTCCGCCATTTGGGTGGTCGGTTGTCATCAAAATTTTCCATGGGTCCTTGATCAGCAAGGCAAGTTCAAGGCCTATGGACCATTGGGTTGCGTGGACATAGTTTTTTCGTCTGTAGTGGAAGGGCACTATTCCAGCGCTCGTTTCTGTTTCTACATCGTGGTTTGTCCATTTGTTCCCGCTGAGCATGTAAAGGGTAAACTGGAAGGGGCCGTCCGCCGTCATGGTTGTGGTGTCCGTGAAAATGACTTGGCCCATATCCATTGTAACGTGGGAATGCGCGTTCATGTAGTTGGCTATTTCTTCGGCGCCGGATTCGAAGGTGCGCCAGTCGTCGCCTTTGAAAGCGCTGAACTGGCAGTGGGTTATGTGGATGGCGGGTTTGCCGTCCTCTGCCAAGTCTTCGACACACCGCATTGTTTCTAAAGTCGTCACGTAGTTGCCGGGCTTTCCAAGGTTATTGGTGTGCACGTGGATCGTGTGGGGCAAGTTTAAGAGCTTATTAACCTTGCAAAGTCCCCGGATAATCTCGCGAGGTGTAATCCCAAAATAGGGGACTTGGTCGTCTATGCTTTCTACGTTGTAGCCGAAACCCCATGCTTCAAGCCCGCCGGGATTCACGAGTTTTATGGCGTAACCCTTAGTCGCCTTAATCATCCAAGCCACGTGGCGGGCGCACTCCTCAATTTTGCCGTCTCGTAAGTATTCAAGCACAAACCACCAGTCACCTAGAAGCGGATAACTAGCCTTATCAATAATTGGGGTGTCGCTGAGTTCCTCGTGAGTATGCTTCGCCTCCAAAGGCGGCATAGCCGGGTCCATAACCGTTGTCCAGCCCATCCGCGCATAACGGTAGCCCGTTGTAAACGTGGACGGAATTGAATAGCCAACACCAGACCTCGTGACAGCTGTCTTACGCTCAAAATCTTTGAAGTGGTCTTCTGGACGCAGAAGCCTACCAGCATTCACTTTTCCGCCGGCAATATGGCTGTGAATGTCAACGCCGCCGGGCATGACAATCATGCCTGAAGCGTCTATTTTTTTGGCTCTACGCTCGTTGACTTTTTCCACTATTTTGCCGTCCTTTACGGCTATGTCCATTTTTTCGCCGTTAACACCGTTAATAGGGTCGTAAACAAACCCGTTTTTTACTAGAAGCTCCATTTTAGGCAGCCTCCACACTTTCACGTTTTATCCTTCGAACTTCAGCTAGGATTCTCCTCAAAATTTCTTCGTCTGGCAAAATGCCTCTGGGTGGGTCTACAACCTTTTTGAGAGGAATGGGCACGTGGTCCATGCGGTAGGCTGTTCCAGCCGCTTCTATGCCAACAAAAGCTGAGGGAATTACAATGTCGGCCACTTGCGCCGTAACATCCATGTGAGGCCCAATATAGATAAGCGGGTTCTTAACGAGGTGTTCGGCGGCTTTCCGCGGGAAGTTTGAAACCGGGTCTGAAGCCACGATCAAGGCTGCGTCAGATTCACCCCGCAACAACACGTCCACAACAGAAGTTTCTCCCGGATTGTATCTTGGATAGCCCAGCGAAAAGTCCACAGCGTATGGGTAGCCCGTCTGCCAAGTGAACACCGTGTTGGCGCCTGTCACGTTGAAATGGCCTCGCATGGGCATTATCACAAACTTTGTCCGCATGTTCAAGTCGCGGACCAGTGAAAGCGCCGCGTCAATGTTGCGTAGTTTGGCGCCGCTCATGGTTAAGCCAAGTCCAAAGAAAAGCGCTCCGAAATCGCAGCTCACCATGGCGTCGGCAACCTCCTCCAAGTGTTCGACCGGCACACCAGCAACCCTATCAACTTCGAGTTCCTGATCACGAATTAAAGCCCTAAAAGCCTGCAGAAGCTCATAGTCTTTGGAAGGCTCCACTTGGATGAAGAAGTCAGCCATCTCCGCCGTCTTCGTCCGCCTAACATCCACAACTATTAGTTTTCTGCCCTCCTTAGCAATGGACGGCACAAAGGTGGGCTCCAGTCCCGCCTTAATTTCCGGAGGCTTTTTGAGAACTAGTCTTCTAATGGCACTTCGAATTTTTTTCCGCCCTATGAGGGCTTTAATTTTCGACACGTAGCCTCTCCACGCGCTTTTCTCAAACCTTCCTTCAGAGAATGCCGTGTAACGTTCTATATGTCTCGGATGGGCGCTCCATGGGTCGCATCCCCAATAAATGATTAGGTCGGCTCTGTGGCGGATCTGCCCCAAAGTGCATGACGGTATACCGATGTCTTGAACGCTCAAAAGGGATGGACCGTGGCAGACGACCGAAGTGTTATCTATGACGCCTCCAACTTCTTCGGCTAGTTCTATGCCGACGCTTATGGCTTCACAGCTTGTGTTGCTCCAGCCATAAAGCACAGGATAATTGGCTTCTGCAAGAATTTCAGCAGCCCGTCTGATGGCTTCTTTAAGCGTTGTCTTTACGAGTTCTCCGTTCTTCCTAATCAAGGGTTTGCGAATGCGGTGTTCGCTGCAGTGGCTTAAGAATTTCGCCTCACACATGGCGCAGCCGTTCTTAACCTTAACAATCTCGCCGTTTTCTATAGTTAATTCTATGTCGTCACAGAGGCTTCCACAAACCGGACACGTGACAGCTTTTACAACAGGCACTTTTAACCCTTCCCAAACTGTTGTTTAAGAAGCTCCTCCAAACCCAAAACAGATTTGTCTGGGGCAGGCTCAACAACGGCCGGCACCCCCTTAAAACTTGGCATTCCAATACCATGTGTTTCCGGGTTTACAATGGCGTTTGCCCATGGGCCGTAGGGTATATATATCACACCGGGGTGGGGTGCCCTAAGAGATTTTTTTGCTTTAACAATCACTGAGCCAAAATCCGTGGAGACTTGAACGTTTACGCCGTCCTTTATGCCGAGCTTTTTCATGTCTTCCGGGTCCATGTAGCATACGGAGACGCTTTCCACATATTCCTTTGTGCTTTTTCCAAGCTCCTTCCCAACACCTTGCTCTATTGTGCGCCCCGTCAACAAAGTAACCTTCAATTTAGGTTTTTCAGCCATTAGCCAACCTCAACAGCTTGTTGTGATGTTCAATCTCTTGAAAGCACATACAATCAGTTAAGCCCTAATTAATTTTTCCTTAAAAGCTTCCACGATACAACTTTACAGTTGCCAGTAGGTTAGAGTGGATATGGCTGTTATGGTGAAGGGCGCAGCCATTGTTAGAACGAAGCCGCTGGAGAAAGCCGTTACAAGGGTTTCTTGACCGCTGTAGCGCACTATTATGGGCAGTGTTGTGTCCATGGCCGTGGCTCCTCCCATGGCTATGGGTGCATACTTATCCAGTTTCGCAACAAGCCATGCTGTGGCTATTGTGGCAAGTTCTCTGAGAAGGTTCACCGCAAAGCCTAAAGCTCCCCATTCGAGGCCGAAAAGCTGTCCGGCGAGAGGCCCTGCCAAAGTGTACCAGCCGTAGCCAGCGCAAACCGCCATAGAAGCGAAAACGTCTATTTTGAGGATTAAGCCGCCGACAAAACCGCCTAAAACGCTGCCTAAGGCAACGGCAAAGGGGAAAACGAGCATCTTAAACCCAGCTGCCTTCATTTTCGCTGTTGCCTTCTCATTCGCTGCAAAAAGCACCCCCATCAAAAAGAGAAGTGAAACCAGCGAGATGTTGAAGGCGTATTCTGAAAAAACAACGTTTAGCAGTGAAACACCAAAGCTGTTGTTTAGATAGCCGGCTAAAATGCCCATGGCGAGGGTTGGCAAAACATATTTTATCATATTTTCACCAGTTTCATGGCTAGCTTCGCGCAGACCACGCTGAAAAACAGAGCCATGGCTAAAAGCACTAAAGCGTTAAACCAAACGCTCGGCATCACCGCCAAAAGCTCAGAGTTTGAACCAATCGAAAAACCCAAAGAGAAAATCAAAGCCAGAATACTTCCAAAAATAAGCCCTTCAACCTTGTGAACATTTTTTCCCTTTAAACGGTAGCCCACAACCAAGCCCAAAGCCAACGAAAGGGTAAGCCCAGCCACTTCTAATAGTCCCGCCACGCTGAACACCCTCGGGGACAAATATGCGAAAAGCAAGCAGAATTTAAACTTTTATGCGCTATGGTCTATAACCATTTAAAACCGCTAAAGCTATAGCCGTAGCAATTATATCGGCTGTTGTGCCTGGGTTCAGATTGTTACCGTCTAACCGTAAAACAGCGTCGAATAGGTGGAGTTTCTCCCTTCCAACAGGCGTTTTTAAGCCGCCGTTTTTCAAGACTTCTTCAGCCATTGCTGAGACTTGGCGAGCCTTTTGCATGCCGACTTTTCGGGCTATGAAGGTGTCGGGGTAGGCTGCCAAAACCTCAAGGAAAGCATGGATTATTGCATTGTTTATGTTGCCATATTCCTTAAGCCAACGCATTAGGCTTGGATGGGCAAAATCGAAGGTTACGGGGTAATTGTTAACCCATTCAGAGCAAATCATGTCATAGGATGCAGCTATCTGGAAAACCTTGTAAAGCGTGATCCGTTCACGGAGAATCCTCTCAGTTGAAGAAGGATCATTCACGTCCAAGTCTGGCGCCTTTCCAAGCCCACTTGGCTTCGCAATTCTGACAGCCTCGTAAACGGCAACAGCGTCTTCAGGCGTTGTTGCCTCCACAACCCGTTTTAGGTTTTGCCTCAACCCTGAAAGTTCAAAGACACCTTTCTCCGCTGGTGTCATGCCCGCAGCCACAGCCAAAGGCGCAAACAACAAAACAGTGCCAAGCAGTGTGTTGCCGCCACTTTGCCAACGACTTATCTCAGCCACGCAGTCGCGGATTATTTGTCCCACACCAACCTCATTTAGACTTATTTCGCCTCGGGAAACAGCCAACCCCCTTTCAGCTGCAAACCTAAAATAAGGGGCTGCCGCCACCGCCGAAGCCAAAAAATGCATGTGATTTGTGCCTTCAAAACCAACAACCAAGTTCACGTTGCCAGGCTTGTCGGCGCTAACCTCCAACAAAATGGCTAATTGCAGACATTGGGCGATGTGGGTTGCCTTGTCGAAGGATTTCTGCAAAGACCTGCACCTTTAATTTCTAAGTTATTAGGGAAAAGCTTATTAATGTTGTGTAAAAAATTACACTGCAATTACTAAAAGTACACAAGGTGAAAGTTTGGCGAGTGTTGAATTATCCGCCAAAAATGTGGCGCTTTTAACAATTTTCGCCGGCCTCTCCTTCATAATCTGCAGATTCATACCTGGAATACCAATAGTTGGCGTTCCCGAAGCAAGTATAAAATTTGACGCAGTCGTGGCTCCCCTCTACGGGATGATCATCGGTCCATACTTGGGGTTTCTAGCAGCCTTGATAGGCGGCTTAATTGCCGCGGGAAACCCCTTCAGCGTTTTAACATCTTTCTGCACGGCGATTTCAGCCATGGTGGCTGGTTTCCTAACATTGGACAAAATCTCAAAGAACAGTAAAATTCAAGGGTGGCCGCTTTCCGCAGCAATTCTTGCCGCTTTGATAGCCGGATGGTATGCCACATGGGTTGGGCAAAAAGCCATATTCTATCCGGTCCTACATTTCGCGGGCTTATTCGCCATTTTAATCACTCGGGGCTGGGTTGCAAGCTCGTTCAAGGAAATCGGAGTGGCAAAGGGAGGCTGGCAGTTTAAACCGGCATCCATACTTTCCGGTGTAATTTTATTCGTCGTCGGCTACATGTTCACAAAACCCTACTTAAATGAGGTGGTTCCATTAAACTACCTTTCGCTTCCAGTATACATAATAGCGGCAATCCTAATCCTTTATGGAATATTCGGAGCTGGCAAGTTTTCCTTTCTTTCATCAGTTTTCCTAGCTAGTTACTGTGGAATAATAGCTGACCACATGCTTGGAAACCTAATATTCATAGGGACAATAGATATTCTCATCCCCTTCAGCGTTGTAGAGGAATATTTCCTAAAACCTTTGGGACTACCGGACATCCCGTCTCTCTTCATGTATATGGTTCCAGTTTCAGCCGTCGAAAGAATACTCATGACAGTTGCCGCCACAATAGTTGGTGTAGGCTTGATCTCGGGGCTTTACAAGGCTGGCTTAATCTTCAAGAAGCAACAATAAGAATATCCGTGTGAACTCCCATTTTTAACCCCTTGATGGAACAACAATTCCGAGAAGGAGACTTCATAGAAACCAAGCATGGCCTAATATTCGATGTGAAAGGGCTAGTTCACCCACCGAATAGGGTAATAGCCTTCATAAGGTATTATCCAAGCAAAAATGGCGAAAGAAAAGGAAAAAAGCAATCCTACAAAAAGATTTACTCTCTTTCTAAGCGTTATGAATGGCTGAAAAAGAATTTTCCAGAATACTTGGTTTACGATCAGGTTTTCAACGAGGTTTTATGCGAAGTTCCAATCACCGACATCAAAAAACACTATACTCCCGTTGAAGAACTTAAAAGAATTCGGAATAAGGAAAACCCAGATAGTTTGGAATCCATGATTATGGAAATGGCTTCCCTGCTCAAATCATCCGCCCGCATTTCTTGGAACTCAATTGGGGCTTCAGGCTCCGTTATGGTGAGCTTACACACGTTAAACTCGGACATCGACCTAGTTGTTTATGGTTCTGAAAACTGCAGAAGAGTTTACTCGGCAATCGAAACTCTATTTAAAGACCCTTGCTGCCAGTTGAAACCATACTCATTGGATGAGTTAAAAAGGCTTTTCGATTTCCGTTCGAAAGACACGCTTGTAGGCTTCGAGGATTTCTTTAAAACCGAATCTCGGAAAGTTTTGCAGGGCAAGTTTATGGGAAGGGACTATTTCATCCGTTTTGTGAAAGATTTTGGCGAAATAAATGAAAGGTATGGAGATGTTTACTACAAGAATTGTGGTTATGGTAAGGTTGAAGCTGTTGTTGTTGACGATTCAGAAGCCATTTTCACGCCGTGCACATACAAAGTTGAAGATGTGAAAGTTGTTGAGGGGCCAAAACTTCAGCCAATAAGGGAAATAGCCTCGTTCCGTGGAAGGTTCTGCGAACAAGCAAGGAGCGGCGAAACTGTTTTGGCTCAAGGAAAAATCGAGAAGGTTGTGGACCGCAGAAATGGCAATGAATATTTTAGGCTTTTGATTGGGAACAAACCTTCAGACTACATGATTTTGAAGAGTTAAGCCATGGTTCGAACAACTTTGAGAACTTGCTCGTAGTACCGTGGACCATATGTAAGCGTTATCTGGTGGAAGTTTCCGCGGACAGTTTCAACTTTTTCAAGGTTTCCCTCCACATAAACGGTTTCATCTCTCCACGCTTGCATCCTAAACTCTTCAAGGTAAGAAACCACCCTTTCCAAGTTGCCGACCCGAGGCCCTTCGACTATTTGGATTGGCTCAACCATGTAGACTGAAGGCATGTAAGGGGTTTCCGCGTCGTCCTTCACGCGTAGAACTGCTTTAATCCAGCCAACCCACGTAATCTTCTTGATTTCCATGTAATCCTCCCTTATTTCGTTCCAACTTTTCACGGGTTCAAACTCCACCTTAATGGCTCGCCCAGACTCTTCGTCGTGAAAAACGGCGTAAACAAGTTTGCGCCGCTGATGCCAAACAAACTCTTCTGGAGTTAGGTTCTTATAACGCCAAACTTTTCCTCGGATAGGTAAATCATCAACGAATTCATTGGAAAAGCCCAAACCGCCATCACTGTAGAGTTCCTGCAGGGTTTTGCGGATTTTTTCAAGGTTTCCTCTTCCATACACTATCAAGTCTATGTCCGAAAACTTTGGATGATAAAAGCCATGAAGAAGAGAACCGAAAACCCCGAAGTTTTCTAGGCTCAGTCCAGAGGCCGTCACAGTTGCTTCTAAGACTTTTTTCAAGGCTTTGAGAAGCTCATCTTTAGGCTGGGCTTCCACAAGCTTTTTTAGGGCTTGTTCCGGTTTTCGCACCCCTGCAATGTTCACTGTTTGGACACCCAACACCTTTTTGCCCAAAGGCTTGTGGAAAACCATGTGTTGTGAAAATTTTTTCTGAACAAAATGCCACGCTTCGTCTTCGTAAAACTTGTAGAAGATGTTTTTGCCGTCTGTTCTGAAGGCTTTTGGATTGTTGGACTGGAAAAGATTGGCGGGTGCATACTCTAAGTCGCATATGTAGCCTTCCGGTGGATGGGTGTAGCCGAAAATTCTGAAGATTAGGCCTTCCTGCGTGATTATGGCGTCGCGGTCTCTAAGCCTTAATCGGGCTAGACTGGCCAAATGTATTCTTCCTCGCTTTCCGCAGTTCCAACAACAACTTGATACGAGATTTTGCCAGTATTCACATTTTCAACTCGTTCAAGGGTTCCGGAAACTTCAATTTGTTGCCCTTTTCTGGCAACGTTTCTGTAACATCCAATCATGGAAACAACTGTTTCTGGCACAATGTCCACTGAGATAGGCACCCCCTCTAAAGGTGTGAAATCTTCAATTTTGTAGATGGCTGGACGGAACATTGCTTCACTGTCATCTTTAACTTTACACTTGAACTTGACGGGCGCTATAGGCATGTACCTGTATTCGCCATACTTGACTTTGATTTCTTCTGGTTTACGGACAGCGTTATACATGAAAATCTTGTTTTTGAAACGTCCTTTAAACCGCCTTGCAGCATCTAAACGGTTGTTGAAAACATAGGTTAAGACGCCTTCTTGGACAAGCTTTTCGATGGCAGCCTCGACACGACGGAAGTTTCGGCTTCCATAAACCACTATGTCTATGTCAGATTCAGCCGAGTGCATGCCAAGGGCTATGGAACCGTGAACGCCAAAATCCTCCAAGGGCACTTTAGCCTCGCATGAAACAAGTTGAACAAACTCTAGAGTCAACTCTTGCAGTCCATCCCTTTCCTTGGATTCTGTTAAGGCTTTTAAGCGGTCTCTTGGGACAAAAACTCCAGTAACATGGTTTATGGGTGTGCTGATAACTTCTTTCCGTCTATAGGGACAGAAATAGACGTAGTCTGAAAAGTTTTTCCTAAAAACTTCAATGAAAGTCTTATAGTTTTCGGCTGTGTAAAGCTTTTCTGCCCGAAAAAGCTCTGTTCCACAAAATCGCCACGTTCTTTCTAACATTCGGATTTTAAAGAGTTCTTTAAACTTTGATGGAATATATTTCAAAAAAGCGAAAACACGTTTTTCCGGGTGTTCATATCCAAAAACATTTAGAATGAAGCCTTCCCGCGTTATGAATGTATCGCCGTCTAATGGTTCCCAGCTGGCCGTTTTTGGACACCTTCGGTAGACTCTGGACTGGCAGTTTAAAAGTCTAGCGTTGAGGAAAAACAATATTTAAACGGCTAACGAAAGAAAATTTGAAAGGTGGCTGTGCTTGAGTCTCCCTGAAGAGTCCCATCCATACGTTGTTTTTCTCCCAGCTGAACAGAAAGACAAAATTTTAAGTGCGATTTTTGGCTCTAAGGCTTCCCTCGAAATTTTAAGATTCTTTCTTAGGCAGGGAATAGCCAACAAAATTTACCAGAAAGATCTTGTTAGGCAGCTGACCTACTCTAACAAGACAATAATTGGAAACTTGAAAACCTTAACTGAGCTTGGCGTTTTAACCGAGTGTATGGAAAAGATTGAACGGGATGGGCGGACGGTTTGGGTTAAAGCCTATAGGCTGTCGGATATTGGCAAGTGGTTCGCCCTTTTAATAGCTGAGGAAAAAGAGCTTTCAGACAAGGAAAAGGCAGAAATACTTCAAAACATTTTCAGAAACTACATTAAATGGGTTAAAAATCTTTCGGAAAAACTCTACATGGACAAGGAGACCTTCAAGAAAATATTTGACGAAGAGATGAAAAATGAAAGCCATACGTGAACGCTCTAAAATAGCGGTAAACTTGTAGGCTTTTGTCGAGAACTTTATCAAGAAAAAGAGGGGAAAGTTAAGGGCTAAATAGCCCTCTAGAAGGGGGAGTGCCCAACATCTGTGGAGTTTGGAGCTTCCATGGGGAGAAGGGGGAGAAAGGAGAGCTCGCGAAAACATAAGAAGCCGATTTTACTCCAAACCCTTCCACCATTGGGCCTCCTTCTAGAGGGCTTTGAAGGCTTCAAACCATCTGTTATAAAGCGTTAACATGTCTAGGGAAACGCTGGGCTTCCTTTCCTCCAAAATCTGTCGGAAATCGCTCATTCGCAAGGACCGGGGCTTAGCAAGCTTGTTAGCGGCTTGTCCAGACTCGAAGAATTCTCCAATAACTTTTAAGTGGGCGGCTTGGCATACATCTTTTATATCGCTTCCAGAAAAGCCTTCAGAAAGCCTTGCCAACTCATGTAGGTCTACGTCTGGAGCCAAAATTAAATTGCTTGTGTAATGTTTAAACATCATGAGTCTTGCGTGGAAGTCCGGTAATGGCACAAGGATTCGCTTCTGGAAACGTCGAATAAACGGCCAGTCCAGATCCCAAGGCTTGTTTGTGGCGCCAATAACATAAACGTGAAGGTTTTTACCCTTGTCAATTATGCCGTCCATCTCTTTTAGGAACTGGTTGCGTACACGAACTTCGCCGCCAACCTCGTTGGAATGCTTCCCCATGAGGGAGTCTAGCTCGTCAATAAATATTATGGCTGGCTTCTTGTCTTCCAAGGCGATTTTCCGGGCAGACTCAAAAAGTCTGGCAACATTCTGCTCCGCCTCACCCAACCACTTAGACATTATAGAAGCCGCATCCACAGAAATAAAAACAGCGTCAATCTCCGTGGCGGCAGCAGCAGCCAACAAGGTTTTGCCGCAGCCCGGCGGGCCGAAAAGCAGTATACCTCTAGGCCACCCTAACGGAAAAAGGTCCGGCCTCTGAACTGGGTAGATTATGGCCTCTTTGATTGCTTTTTTCGCAGAGTCTAAGCCTATAACCTCGTCCCAGCGGACGTTTGGCTTCTCTTTTATAATCAATTCTTCATAGCTTGCCTTCTTTGTCTCGCTTGGTTTTGCTCCTTCAACGCTCTTAGGCTCCGTTTGCTGGTCCGCTGGAACGATGGCTCCCTGCAGCGCCTTTATCCTCTCTTGATAGGCTATGGCCCTTTGAATGTAAATCTTGTTTAGACTGTAGTCGGGATAAAGCTGGACAAGCTTCAATAGCGTTTCTATGGCTTTTTGATACATTGTTATGGCCATGCCCTTTGCGCCCTGCTTGTCGAGGCGGACGGCTTCCAAGGCATAGTTTGTAGCCAACTTTTCAAGCTCTTGGGCGGCCTCCAAGGCAAGTTCACCTTCTAACTTCAATTTTCACTTTTCCCTTTGCACCTAAACTTTGCAGGGCCTTCTCAACCTCCTCATATGAAGCGCCTAAGTCCCGGGAACAACGGATTAGGTCTATTTCGCCACCGCTTCGACGCACATATTCCAAAAGGGCTTCTTCAAGGGAAGGCTTACCCACTTTTAGGCTAATCTCCTGAATCTCAGCTTTTCTAAAGGAGATCAAGTTTTCAGAGCGGCTTCCGTTTTCGTCAAAGGCTTCATCGCCAACGATCTGGGAACAAGAAGCGGTTAGAGCAACCATCTGTTTGATTTCGGCCTTCTCGAGTTTGGGTGTTTCCAGCGTAGCAGGCGGTTCAGGAAGCTTCTCAGTTATCCTCTTTTCAAGGAAGCTTTCAACTTCGCTTAGAATCTGTTCTCCAGCAGGCGTAACCTTGTCCACTGGAATTACGACTTCATCAGAGATTCTCGTTGAGTAGATTGTTTCCCCTATAACGTTGTTTATCTCATTTATCTCCGATGAAACTTCGGGTAGTATCTCGTAAAGCTGTCTCGAAATGTTTTGAAGGGTTTTCAAGGCCGGTTTTAGGTCTATAATGATATCGCTTAACTCTCGCACCGTCTCAAGGCGTAGGATAACCCTTTCAAGGGCAAGCTCCACCTGCTGGAGAAAACCTGCCAGTTTGCGGACTTCGGCCAGCTCGTTGGCGCATATGGCTGCTTTTTCACGATTATTAGCCCTTAAAGCGTTCACACATGCCTGGAAAAGGTTTTTATCTCTTTCCTTAAGCCTTAAAGAGGCTTGGACAACCTTTTGCTGTTGAACCCTCAGCTTATACATTGACTTGGTTATAACTTCCCGTAGTGGTGGAGGGGATGACGCAAAAAGGTTTTTTATTTCAGCTCCCTCCGCCCGCTACGCCTTAGGAACCTTAAATGCTTGACTCGCCTGCTTCCTTTACATAAACTACTACAGGAGGTTCTGGAAGACTTGGTTCAGTCGCTATGGATTCACCTGTTTCTTTGGCGAAAGGCCTGTGCACTGTTTCGCCCAGAAGAATGTTTGAAAGTTTGTTTCTCATGCTTTCAAGGTCTTCCTTTTCAATGTTAGCTCGCTTCAAGCATTCCTGTATAGTTGAAAAGGCTATCTGGTAAGAAGGATCGCCCACTTCCCCTATTTCATGCTCCACTTCCAAGTGGACAAGGGCGTAGTTAAGCTCTTTGATTTCTTTGTTGCATCTTTCAATTTCTTTATCTATCCTTTCCAAAAGGGCTTGAGCCTCTGTTTTAAGCTGGTTTAAGGCACCTTCAAAACTGTTATGTAAATCTTCGTAGACTTCTGGTGATATTTTCTTTTTCTCATAAAGCTCCTTTAAGGCCTGGTCTTTACGCCATATAAGGGGGATTTGATCACAGAAGGAGGCTGTTTCAGCCTTTATGTCTGATATGTAAATTACTTCTGATCCGTTAAACTTTAGGTTTCCGGCGGGATACTTGGTGAATGCTCCATCACTGCGTCTTATATAGACATGTTCAACCTCACCGTTGGGTTTAACTGTAAAAGAGACGACTTCTCCGATTAGGCGGCCGTATTCGTCTTTAACTGGTTTTCCGAGGGATAAAAAAATATTGGAATCTTGTGGCACAGACATTCCTCCGCTGGGCTAGGTTGTTTCTGTTTGGGTTTTTTCTGGCAAGGGCATTTGCGGTATTCCAGCTGGAAGTTCTGGGAACTTCTCTTTGATTTTTTGTTCAGCAACAGCGGCTGCTTCTGTGAGGATTTTTTGGGCGTCTTCGTTGGCGGCTTCAAAGTTTATAGATAGCCCAGTGCTTTGTCCGGCCTCCACTATTATTCCGCTGAGCAGGTTGCCAATTAGCCCCAACTCTCTTTCGGCTTCGGGGAAAATGTTGGCCATTCCTGTTTTTACGGCTCTTAATACGCTGACCGCAGGGCCGAGAGTTGAAACAACGTCTCCAAGCTCTGACACAGTTCGTAATCTTAAGACAATTTGTTCAAGGGCAAGTCTAGCCTGCATTATCATTTTTTCCATTTTTCTTATTTCAGCCAGCTCATTTGCGAAAACATTGGCTCTTGCCATGTCGTGCTTCGTGTAAGCGTCAACAATTCTGGCAAATATGGACTTGTCTCTTTGACTGAACCTTTCGCTTGCCTGATCAAGCTTCTGAATTTGGAGTTCTATACGGCGGATGGCCATGTCAAGCCGTGGCTTTAATGGACCTGGAGGCCTCACAGCCTCCTTTATGCGTTCTGTAAGTGGTTGCTCGTCGCGTCTCTCCTCCCATCGTTTACTAAACTTTTCTGACAATATAGATTCCTCCAAAGAGGCATAGGGGCTTAAAGAAATCTTATACATTGTTAATATGCTGGAAACATTCACGTATATACGTAGAGATATACGTGCCGGCTGAAACCTTTTTGAGCTTTAATTTTCCAGTGAAAAGAATTCTTTGCTGTTTTCGCTGGAATAAACAAAAACTTGTAAGTTAGACTAAAAAGAGCCTTGAAAACCAATTCTAGGCTAGGTGAAAACAGAATGGGTGAAAGGTTAAAGGTTTTCATCTTCGTGGGGCTTCTAGGATTCTTCGCGGGCATCATAGCCGATGTGACAGCCACCTATGTGATCCCAGCATTGATTGCCCTGCTGCCATCGCTAGGCGTAGTGACGAGATACTTGCTTTCGGGATTGGCAGGCGCCTTCCTAACGCTTATCCTAGTCAGCATATGGGCATACGTCACCGGACCATCTGAAACCTAACGCCATCTATCTTTTTACCCTTCCTCGACATGATTTTGTAGAAGCCTCTATGCGTTTACTGGACTCAGGAGCGGAAAAACCAATCACCTGTCAGCGTACCTCGATGTCATCATAGTCCAATAATAACGTAGCTGGCGAAATTATTTATGTTTTGCAAACAATCGTTTGGAAAGTGGGCAAAAACTTGTGTATCAATCCCTCTGGTGAAAGGTTTGAGCGAACAAGGTTCCCAGCGAGAAGGGCTTAAGCCAACCCTTGGCTTGTGGGATGCTACAGCCATAAGCATTGGCGCAGTGATAGGCGCTGGCATATATGTGGTTGTTGGAATTGCCGCTGGCTATGCTGGTTCGGCTCTGGCTGTTTCCATGATTTTGGCGGCTTTGGTTTCTGTTTTCACTGCTTTAAGCTTCTGTGAGTTAACGGCTTGGCAGCCTAAAGAGGGCAGCATATACGAGTATTCCTACCAGCTTATTTCGCCTTTCGCTGGCTTTCTAACGGGTTGGATGTGGGTAGTCTCAAACACTTTTGCTGGTGCTGCTGTAGCCCTAGGATTTGCAAGCTACTTGCACGCCTTGTTTCCGGTTTTTCCGCCTAACTGGACGGCTGCGCTGCTTTGCCTTTTTTTCACGGCTATTAACTTTGTTGGTGTTCGCCAATCCGCCCTATTCAATAACGTTTTGGTGGTTGCTAAGCTTTTGATTCTAGGATTTTTCGTGATCTACGGTTTGTTCCACATAGAACCATCAAACTTTGCGGATTTCAACCCGTTTCAGATGGGTGTTTTGTCTGCCGCCTTCTACATCTTTTTCGCCTACGGAGGCTTTGCAAGGGCTGCCGTCGTTGCCGAAGAAGTTAAAGACGCAAGGAAAAACGTGCCTAGGGCTATTTTGCTTTCGCTGCTCATTTCCACAGCCGTCTACGTGCTTGTGGGACTGGTGGCCGTCGGACTTGTAGGGGCGTCTAGGCTTGCAGGTTCAAACTCGCCCCTAACAGAGGCTATAAGCATCACGGGAAACGCTGCTGTAACCTACACGGTTTCTGCGGGCGGATTAATCGCCACGGCAAGCGTGCTTTTAACCGCCATCCTAGGCGTTTCAAGGATGATGTACGCCATGGCTAGAAGAGGCGACATGCCCCAAAGCCTTGGTAAGCTTCACCCAGCATTCAACACACCTCACTACGCTGTCTGGATTGTTGGCGCCGCCATGACCATGCTGGTTTTATTCGTAGATTTGACAAGTGTTGTAGCCATAAGCACTTTCGCCCTCCTATTCTACTATACGCTAGCCAACATAGCAGCCTTAAAACTAAAAACAGCAAAAAGAAACTACCCTAAAACAGTCTCCGCCCTTGGAGCAGCAACCTGCCTAACATTCCTAGCGATCACATTGCTGGCTAAACCAGAAGCATGGATAATAGGAATCGCAACTTTAATCGCTGGAACAGCATATCATCAAGTTAAAATGAAGTTCACTAAAAATTTTAACTTCAGCTCCATTAACGGTGGCTAAAAGATGGTTGCATCTGCCTTTTTTCTCGATCAGATCGCCTAAAATTTTCAAGTGATAATTAAACTTTCCAGTGTTAGAAACACCTACAAGTCCATGAGATCAACATAAGACAAATTCCCCTTTCAAAAAGTGCAAGAATAATTTTGCGCCTAACCGGATGCTTCAAAACACCACTTAGAGACTCAAAATTCACACTCAACCATCACAGCCTCTGCCATAATTGATATTATTCGTCATTATAAGGCTATTTGACTAAAAAATTTATCAAAAATTAGTCATCAATGATGTAAAGCATTTCCAAGTCGGTTATGAGTTTAAGAGTCTTAAATAGCATCCTCTATTTTAATTTCTGTAAATTGGTGGAGTTCAACTATAGGAATTTCAAGTAGAATTAGCGTTTTTCTTTTCTTTTGAGCATGTTTTCCAGGATTGGTCTTAGTTTCTCGTTTTCTGCTTTTATGCGTTCTTTACCTAGGGCGCGCATTTGTTCTGTCATTTCGCGGATAAGCTCTGCAAACTTTACACCTTCAGCCGCTGAGATGTATTCTACGCGGAACCTTTCTGGGCTTAAGCCGAGCTTATGTAGCATGGGCGCTAGGGCTTCCATGCGGGCTTTCATTTTCCAGTTTCCGCTGATATAATGACAGTCGTAGGGTAGGTGGCACGCCGCCACAAGCACCATGCCCGCCCCAAGCCGGAACGCTTCCAATACGAAGTCGCGGTCAACCCTTCCAGAACACATGACCCGTATTGGACGGATGGTTGGCGGATACTCAAAGCGGCTTGTTCCAGCCAAGTCTGCGCCCGCATAGCTGCACCAGTTGCACAGGAAAGCCAAAATCTTGTCTTCGGGGTCTTTCTCCAAAGCTGTGCGAAGCTGTGCCAGTATTTGGGCGTCGGTGAAGTGCATCTGCTGAATGGCGTCGGCTGGACACTCGGCGGCGCATGTTCCGCAGCCATGGCACATGGCAGTTATAACCTGCGCTGGCTTCTTCTCCTCAATTTTTATGGCGCCGTAGGGGCAGCGTTCAGCGCAAACACCGCACTTTGTTGTGACATTTCTACACCGGTTTGGATCCACAACTGCGATTATGGGTTCAATTTTCCAAGTCTTCTTTGAAAGCACCGTGGCAGCCCTTGCCGCCGCACCACATCCTTGCGAGACGCTGTACGGTATGTCTTTTGGACCTTGACATGCTCCGGCCAGGAATATGCCATCCGTAGGCGCGTCTAAAGGCTTGAGCTTCGGGTGGCTCTCCATGAAGAAGCCGTCTGCGCCCCTTGTCAAGTTTAGGATGCGGGCTATTTCCTCAGTACCCTTCTTGGGGATGGCGGCTGTAGCCAAAACAACCATCTCAGCCTCCACTTCAATAGGCATGCCGAGGTTGGCGTCCTCGGCGTGGATAATCAAGTTCTTGGTTTTCGGATCTTCAAAGATGCGGCTTACTCGTCCACGGATGAAGTTTACGCCCAACTCGCGGGCACGTTGATAAAACTCTTCGAAGCCTTTGAAGTTGGTGCGCATGTCCATGTAGAAAACGTAAACCTCGATATCTTCTTTGTATTTCTCTTTAAGCTGAACCACATGCTTAAGCGTGTACATGCAGCAGAAATTCGAACAGTAGGGGTACTTGTTTGTGTCCCTTGAGCCGACGCATTGGATGAAAGCGACACTGTGGGGTTTCTGTCCGTCGGAAGCCCGCAACACTTTGCCTCCGGTTGGACCAGCCGCAAGAATAAGCCTTTCAAACTCTAGTGATGTTATCACGTTTGTGTATTTTCCATAACCGTAAAGCGGATTATCGTAGGGCAGGTAAATGTCGTAGCCCGTGGCCACAATTATGGCGCCTACTTCAATCTCGATTTCTTCTGGTTTCTGGTCGAAGTTTATGGCTCGGCGAGCGCCGCAAGCATCCACACACTTGTAGCATTCAATGCAGTAGTCGCGGTTAATGGTGTAAACAAGAGGCACCGCTTGGTCGAAAGGCACGGATATGGCTTTTCTCGTGCCAAGCCCCATATCCCACTCGTTTGGATACTCGATGGGGCAGACGTCTTTGCATTCACCGCAGCCGGTGCAGTTTTCAGCAATAACATAACGCGGGTTTTTCCTAATGCGGACTTTAAAGTTGCCTATGTAGCCGCTTACGCTAAGCAAATCTGCATAAGAGATTATTTCGATGTTTGGATGGCGTCCAACATCCACCATCTTTGGTCCTTCAATGCATATGGAGCAGTCTAATGTTGGAAAAGTCTTGTCCAACTGCGCCATGTGTCCGCCTATGCTCTCGCTTTTCTCTAGAAGGTAGACTTTGAAGCCCATCTCCGCCAAGTCCAATGCCGCGTTCATGCCAGCTATGCCGCCGCCAATAACAAGCGCCTTGTTTGTAACTGGCACCTCGATGGTTTGCAGTGGCATTAGCAGCCTAGCCTTCGCCACGGCCATCTTAATGAGGTCTTTGGCTTTTTCCGTAGCCTCTTTAGGTGTGCTTGGGTGGCACCATGAAGAAAACTCGCGGATGTTTGCCATTTCAAAAAGGTACGGGTTTAAACCCGCCTCTGAAACCGTTCGTCTGAATGTGACTTCATGCATGCGCGGCGAGCATGCAGCCACCACAACACGGTTCAGTTTATGCTCCTTTATGGCTTTTCGAATTTCCTCTTGTCCAGGGTCGGCGCATGTGTAGCGGTTATCCTTGACGTATACAACGTCTGGAAGCGTTTTCGCAAACTCAACAAGCTCTTTAATGTCTATAACGCCGGCAATGTTCAAGCCGCAGTGGCATATGAAAACGCCTATGCGGAGTTCTTCCGGCTTGGTTTGGGTTTGGCTTTCCGCCATTTTCACGTCGCCCTCCGAACAAACCTCCTTTCAACAGAATCCAAAGCCTTAATCGATCCCTTAGCCTTCAACTCCTTGCTAATTTCGAGGGGTGAAGCCAAACGCTCCAAGGCTTTGTTCCAAGCCCCGGAGCGAACAGGCGTATGCATAATCTTCGTCCTCCTCAATTCAAGAGCCTCATTTACGGGGCAAACAACTTTGCAAGCTCCGCAATAAACGCAGAAAACCTCATTCACATGAACCTTTTTGTCAGCCTCAGAAAGGTAAAGCGCTCCAGTGATGGGACAAACGTCGAGGCAGTCTCTACAGCCCTCCGGACATTTTTCTGGGTTAAGGCGGATTATCCCATAAAACGCCTTGCGAACACGGAGCACACCTTCTGGGCATTTAAACTCGCAGACTCGGCAGCATGGGCAACGCTCCTTATCCACGACAACGTTGACCTTAAGCCCTTCCCGCTCCTTATCAGATAAGCCACCCACATCTTCAACAGTTTTGCCTTCTGATATCTGCCATGTTACCTTAATAAGGTTCAAAGGGCAAGCCTTTTCACATTCTATACAGCCCACCGGACACTTGGCAGCGTCCACTTGAATGTCTCGGATAAGGGTTGGAAAGCTTTCCTTCTCCACAACATTTAAGACGTGTTCGCCGTTAACGGCCACTTTTATGGCGCCGTAGGGGCAGAGGATATCGCATATTCCACAGAAATTACACTTTTCAAGGGTTATGTCAACCTTCGCCCGTTGAGCCTTACCATCCGCAGTTTTGGGCTGCTTCACGAGTTTAATGGCCTCTTTTGGACATGCAAGACTACAGATTTCACATCCAACACAAAGCTTTCGATTCAAAGTTAGCTTATAATTCTTGACGTGTAAAATCCATTCCAATGTTAGGGTTTCTGCATTTTCCTTCTTCAAAGTTTTTAGTGGCAAACCCACCACCAACGGACTGATTCAGCGCATTCTGAGGATTATAGCCTTAACATTTCACTTTAATATATAGATTTAGGTGTGTAAACCCCAAAAAATTAATGTTTAACTAACCTTCACGCAGACAGCCACGTAACATTTAAGCAATTGATTCCCGTCCACAATTTCAATCACTTTTAGCTTAAGCTTACGTAATAAATTCTCAAGAAAATTTAAAGAAAACCTCTTCTTCAAGCCAGTAACAATTAAAAAAGCGTTTTTTCCAGCTACTCTTGTGAGTTCGGCAAGTGTTTTTTCAGGGTTGGGCATGTTCTGCAACAGCGTCACTGCAAAAACGTGACTGAAAACACCGTCCTTGAAAGGTGTATAATCCGCATCTGCTAAAATCAAGTGTACGTTGCCAAAACTTTTAGCCCGTTTCTTAGCCTCTTTCAAGAGCTCTCTTGAAATGTCTAGTCCCATCACTATTTTGGCTTTGTCCGCCACGTACTCGAAAAGCAAACCTGTTCCACAGCCGCTGTCCAGAATTAGGCTGTTGTTGGAGACCCCGACTTTTTTAAGGGCTGTTTCAATTTTTGCCTTCTGTTCGTTGGCATAAAGCTCGTCGTAAGACTTCGCCACAACATTGTAGTGTTGCATGGTATCACGTTTCTGGCTCCACTCGTCCATGCTTGATCTTCAGAAATCTTATGTAGCCAAACCAAGCTTGTAAATTATTTGGCGGAAAAATTGTCGAGCAGCAAGTCCCCCACAGTCGCGGTTAGCCCAAGCATGGATGAAGCCGAAAAAATTGTTAGGGAAGCCCTATCCCAGCGTAAGACGCTGCTAATGGTTGGAAACTGTTGGGTCCACTACTATGGAAGGGCTTCATCAAAACTTGAGCCCGGCGAACGCATCCTCATCGTGAAAGAAGACGGATCACTTCTCGTCCACCGCTCATTGGGCTATGAGCCAGTAAACTGGCAGCCACCCGGCTGCATATTCCATACGCAAACGCACAATGGCGTTTTAGAGATTCACGCTGTACGGCAGAAGCCTCCCGAATCCGTCCAAGTCTTCTTTGACAAGGTTCACATGGTTTCAGCTCTCAGCCTAAAAGACGAAGGCGAATTCGCATTGTACGCCAGCGAAGAAGACATGCAAAGAGCCATCCTCGCTGAGCCTACGCTTTTGGAAGAGGGCTTCAAACCAATAAGTTTTGAGAAAAAGGTGGAGCCGGGCTTCGTGGACGTTTACGGCGTGGACAAAAACGGCCGGCTCGTTGTTGTGGAGATTAAACGCAAAACCGCCGGCAGAGAAGCTGCCCTACAGCTCGCCAAATATATCGAGGCGGTTAAAGCACGAACAAATCGTGAGGTACGCGGAATCCTTGTAGCGCCAAATCTAGCCAAGGGCATGCAAAGGCTGCTGGAAACCCTTAGACTTGAGTTTAAGGCTTTAAACCCCAAGAAATGCGCCGAAATCTTGAAAAGGACTGAGAAAAAGGGGCTTGAAGCCTTCCTTAAAGAGGAAAGTTTGCCATGATCAAGAAAATTGTTCCATTAGGTTTTGACAGTTTTGGCGTCCGTTCCATGGCAACCTTCGTGGAGACATGCAACCTCAAAATACTAATTGATCCAGGCGTTTCGCTTGCGCCTTTACGCTATGGTTTGGAGCCTCATCCACTTGAGTGGCAGAGGCTTGACGAAACTTGGGAAATGATAAAGCGGTATGCTGAAGAATCCGACGTGCTTGTTGTCACGCATTATCACTATGATCATCATGACCCAGACTATCCGGAACTTTACAGTGGAAAAACAGCTTTCGTTAAGCATCCAACTCAAAACATTAACTTTAGCCAGAAAGGCCGCGCCGCCTATTTCCTAGAAGCCATAAAAGGATTGCCAAGCAAGCTGGAGATTGCCGACGGCAAAAGCTTCACATTCGGCGAAACCACCATAACTTTTTCGAAGGCTGTTTGCCACGGCACAAACCCGCGGCTCGGCTACGTGACAGAAACATGCATATCATGCGGGGGTGAAAAGTTCCTCCACACATCCGACGTTGAAGGCCCATCATTGGAAGACCAAGTCGCCTTCATTCTAGAACAGAAGCCAGACGTGCTTTTCGTGGACGGCCCAATGACGTACATGTTGGGCTACCGCTACTCCCTTCGAAGCCTAGAGGCATCTAACGCCAACCTTATAAGAGCGGTTAAAGAGACTGAACTGCAAACGCTGGTCTTGGACCACCATTTTCTTCGCGACCTAAACTATAAGATGCGGATAAAACCCGTCTACGAGGAAGCCCAGAAACACGGCGTTAAAGTCCTCACGGCGGCAGAGTTTGCTGGAAGAAAAATTGAGATGCTTGAAGCTTTGCGGAAGGAGCTTTACGCCAAATACGACGTGAAAGAGTTCACCGTTAAAAAACGCCCGCTGAGGGAGGAATAAACCTTCAAAAAGCCTAAATACGTGTTTGAAGCCTCTGGCTAGGGGCGTTCATTTATGAACCTTTGGCGCGACATCCCATGCGGCGAGAAACCTCCGGAAATTCTAAACATGGTTGTGGAGGTTGTCAGCGGCTCAAGGGACAAATACGAATACAACATTAGATGGGAAGCCTTCGTCTTAGACCGCATAATACCTTCCTCAGTTGTTTTTCCAGTTGAGTATGGCTTTGTCCCACAGACGTGGTTTGACGACGAAGACCCGCTGGACATTATGGCTTTAAGCTACGAACCTCTAGAAGTCGGCTGCCTAGTGAAGGTTAGGGTTATAGGCGCACTAATAATCGAGGACGAGAAGGGCGTAGATCCAAAAATCCTTTCGGTGCTAGTGAACGACGCGAGGTTCGACGGCTACAAAGACATAAGCGACGTACACCCCCACAAGCTGAGGGAAATCCAAGAGTTCTTTGAAACCTACAAGCGTCTAGAACCCCACAAATGGGTCCGATTTAAGGAGTGGAAAAACACCAATGAAGCCATTAAAATCGTGGAATACGCCATCAAAAAGTTTCAGGAGCTGGAAGGCAAGCGTTAGCCAAGTTTTTGACTGAAAGTTTCAAACTCCTTTTCTGAAAGCCAGCCTTCATCCTTGATTTTCTTTAAGCCTTCAATGATAAGCTTCCGCGTGGAATTGCTTTTCAATATGTCGGCTTTTTCTCCAGCCTCGTGTAGTTCTCTGGAGAAAGCCGCGTTTTTCTCCATTAAGGCTGGAACTTTCTCTAAGAGCATGTTTACCGTCTTAAACCTTGGAGCCAAGAGATGTTTAACCTTCGTCTTGCCAAGGGCACCCTTAAGCTTTGCCGTAAACCCTACACTGTTGGCAGCTGAAGGCGAAAAAACCACGTAACGCTTTTTCAATTCCGCTTCGAAGCAAACCATGTAGAAAGGCATGTAAACTAGTCTTAAATGCCTGAGGGTTTGCGGAAACCCAAGGTTAGAAAAGTTTGCCAAATCCGCCTCTCTAACTTTTATGAAGTTGCCTATTTGCTGGATTATGTTGGCTGTTAAGCTTTCCAGCCTCGCCATATCTTGCTGATAAACTTGAATTTTAGCGTCTCTGGAGGCTTCAAGCTCCAACAAGTCTTTTCTAGCCTCTTTAATACGCGTTTCCCATTCGGATCTAAGCTTGAAAGCTTCAGTTTCCCGGTTTTCCTCAAGCTCCTTAATCTTTTCCTCCATCTCCTCAATTTTCCGGTCTAATTCGGAAAGCTCTTTTTTGGCTTCGTTGGCTTTCTCCTTCCATCTTTTTTCGCCGGCGGAATCGCCTTTCGCGGCGCATGCTTTTGCTTCAAAGTTGTATTGTTCAATTTTTCTAAGAGTTTCGTCCCTTGTCTTTTCAAGTTTAAGCTTCTCCTTTTGAAGGGCTAAAATCTGCTTTTCAAAATCCTTCATCAGCTTGACTCGTTGCTCCTCATACTCCTCGTTTAAGCGATTGACCTTCCGCGCTGCGGTCTCCTCTGCTTTTTGGATTTCAGATTCAAACTCCTCCCTTACAGCCTTTATCTTCCCGCGAAGAGCCTTTACAAAACCCCTAGACGCCTTGTTCAAAAGTTTCATACAATCGTTAAGAACGGCAATTTCAACCTCGAAATTGGCTTTCAGCCTTTCAAGTTCCTCGATGGCAGACGCTACCACAGCCTCATCTACAAGCGGGTTTAGAAAAGCCACATTGGACTCTGAAGCCTCCACGGGTTCCGCGTCTTTCAAGTATTGGGAAAACTCGCCTAGAAAAGTTGAGTCCGCCACGAGGGCTTCTAAGGCGACTGTTTTTTCTTCGCTTGGCGCTTGAAAATAGTTTGCGTTGTCGGAGAGAAACGCCATGTAGGCTTCCATCGTTTTTGAGCTTCTGAAGGCGTTTTCGAAAAACTCTTTGACGTCTGCTATTCTCCTGTAGGTCAATGTGTGGAAAGACTGTCTTAAGCCGTCAAAGGCAAGGTTTAACCCGTTCCAAGGGGCAACCCAGAAAGGATAACAAAACTCGGCTAGAAAGACTGTTTTCTCTTCCGGCTTTTTTAAAATTAGCCCTTTGCCCTTTTCCCGTTCAAGTTCGGCAAAACAGTATATGGCGGCTTTCTCCATGCTTTCTGTGAAGGGTTCCTTGCGGTTTTCAGCCAAAACAGTGAAGGGCAGTTTAAACCTATCAATTTTGCTGGACAAACCTTCACCATTGTAAAATTGTTGTGTGTGGATTTAAATGTCTTGTCGCTAAAAGCCAATTATTACATGGAGCCGAAAGAAGAAAATATGTGGGATTTTAGGCTGAATCGCTTGTTTTTCATTTCTTTTTCTTTGACTTCCCCCTTTTTCTTTTGCGTCTTACCCGCGGACACTAGTAAAACCGCTAATCCTACAGTTGTGCCACAATTCTTTAAAAGATTTTCCATTAGCTTACTAATTGCAATTAAACTCCAAAAATACACAATAATCTTGCCAGAACAAAGTTAATAAGCGAAATTTTGTTCTAAAGGCGGATTAAGCTTTAAAATTCATCCTTTTTCAGTTCTTTTTAATCTTTCGTTTTAACAAGGGGATGCCTACTGCGGCTATTATGGCTGTCGTTAGAATAACCCAAACTGCAATGTTGATGTAGATGGGAGCGATTTCGCTGGGTTCTCAGCGGCATACTGCATTGGCAGGGTTGCCAGCACGGCGGCGGCCAGTCCCCGTGTAAGCATCACACTCATTATGGGGCGTTCGTCTGCAAGTTCGCTGCAACGGGCTGTTGCTATTTTCACAGCGGCGAACCTTGACAACAACAGTGTGAGGGAAAGGATTACGCCGACCATAATTGTTTTGATGTCGCCTATCGAAACAATCAAGCCCATATAAACAAAGAAGAAGGTTCTCAGGAGAAAAGCGATTTCAGACTCAAACCTTTTCAAGCCGGCGTCTATAACTGTGCCGGAAGGTGGAGGTTTCTCCATTCTAAATATTCTGTAGATTTCCCTTTCATTACCTAGAACTATGCCGAACAGCAGCGAGCAAAGCGAACCGCTGCCGCCTAGAAACTCTGAAAGGGCGTAAGCCAAAAGCACAACAGCCAAAGTCAGCATGTAAGAGTAAGGCGACTTCACAATCTTTTTTAAAATGCTGAGCCACAGAAGCCCAAAAAACACGCCGAGCACAATTCCCGTGGAGAACCTGCTGGCTATAGACTGCCCAATCATTATGGGATCAACAGAACCTTTTAGGATTATCTCAATTATCACCAAAGAGAAAACTATGCACAGTATGTCGGTGATGGCGGATTCTAGACTTAAAATGCGCGCGCATAAGTGTTGAAAAATTCTTTTTGGGCTTTTTTATTTAAAGGAAGCGTGTTTTTGGCTTAGTTATGTTTATAGGGGTGAGGGTGTCAAGGGATAGTTAAATCAAGTCCAAATGGAGGTGATAGTCCGGTTTGAACCGATTTCTGGGGCTACCCCGTGACACCCTCAAATTATTGTTCTCTAATATCGATATAAGCCTAACTATCAGCCTTATTGAGGCTAAGTATGCTAATACTGGTAGAGGTAGGAGTCGTTTTCCTGTGCGTTCCATGCTTTTGGCTTTGATGTTTATGCGTTTTGAGGCTATACCGTCTATCAGGAAGCTTTGTAGGAGGCTTAGGAACCGCCAGTTTGCCCATGAAATCTGTGAGTTTGGCGCTCCAGACCATACGACTTTCAGCAAGTTCATCACCCGTGCAGGGGCAGAAACCATAGAGAAGCTTTTCGACGATTTTAGAGATCAAGCCTTCATGATGGGTATAATAGACCCTTCAGTGGCCATTATGGTTAGTATTGACAGTACCTTCATGAAGGCTTATTCTAGGCGTGGTAGGAAGGGCGGATTAAGCGATAGAGGCGCCAGGGTTGGTAGGGCTGATAGGCGAAGCTACAAGCTTGGATGGAGGGCTCACACGCTTGTATCAATGAAAGCCCTGCCAATAACCTACATTGTTAGAGCTGCAAACGACAAGGTTCTTGTTAAGCCATTAATGAGGAAGGCTTCAAAGCTTCTGAGGCTTCATGGCAAAAGCATTTCATAGCTGACAGCCAATACTACTCAGAGGAAGTTTTTAAGGCGATTAGGCGTTATGGAGCTGAGCCAGTCATACCCCACTCCTCAAAGGTGAAAGAGCCTCTAATCAACCTGTACGTGACTAAGCGCTTCAGGGTTAAAGGCGAAAAAAGGCTTGTAGAGCTCTACAAGCGGAGGATGGCTGTTGAAAGAACGTTTAAAGCCTCAAAACAGGAGTTGTCAATGGAGAAGCCTAAATGGAGGGGCATAGCAAAAATCCGCATGCATGTAGCCATATGCTTCTCATGCATCCTGGCCGTAGCCATAGTAGCCCACAAGATAGAAAGGCCAGAACTGGCAAACAACATAGCAGCCTTCACATACTAAAAACCAAGAAAAAGCTCCAAACACAAAACAAGCCCGAAACAAAATTAATGAACACTTATGCGCGCTGAGGTTGAAAGGATAGTTAACAGTGAAAACCAGCTTGCAGCCCTAAAGCCCCACCTTGACGCTGTAATCGTTGGAGAAGACGCCAACAAACAGGCGATCTACACGCTTTTAATAGGCTCAAAATTCGCGGATTTGGATAAAAAACAGATCATTATATTGAAGGGCACGGAGGGCGGCGGAAAAACAACAATAGCCTCAACTTTAACGGGTTTCTTCAAAACGAAGACTGTTGGACGCTTCACTGAGCACGCGCTTGAATACAGCGACA